>Ga0181413_1000368_pt1 | contig 14011 bp, 16 predicted proteins | sample 36SPOviralmetaG_FD_130111 | JGI IMG/M metagenome (GOLD analysis project Ga0181413, IMG submission 130111) | Marine viral communities from the oligotrophic San Pedro Time Series (SPOT) site, San Pedro Channel, CA, USA - 36 SPOT_SRF_2012-09-28 | ecosystem: Environmental > Aquatic > Marine > Strait... | reverse complement strand
TTTAAGTGAACAATAAAGAAAAAGCTAAAATTATTTTAAGGATATTAAATAAAACTTATCCTAAAGTTCCCATACCTTTAAATTATAAAAATACTTTTACACTTTTAGTCTCAGTTCTTCTTTCAGCGCAGTGCACAGACGTCAATGTTAATAATGTAACAAAGGATATTTACCCAAAATATAATAAACCTCAAGATTTTATTAAACTCGGTAGAAAAAAAATTGAAAGATTAATAAAAAGAATTGGAATATTTAGAGTTAAAGCTAAAAGTATCTTTTATCTATCAAAAACGTTAGTTGAAAAATATAACAGTAAAGTGCCAAAAACTTATGAAGAATTAGAACAGCTGCCTGGCGTAGGTCACAAAACTGCGAGTGTTGTTATGTCTCAAGGTTTTGGATTTCCTGCTTTTCCAGTTGATACGCACATTCATAGACTGGCTCAAAGGTGGGGGTTAACTAATGGAAAAAATGTTGTTCAAACAGAAAAGGATTTAAAAAAAGTTTTTCCTAGAAAGCACTGGAATAAACTTCATTTACAAATAATTTGGTATGGAAGAGAATATTGTAAGGCTAGAGATTGTTATGGAATAACTTGTAAAATTTGTAAAAGCTGTTATCCAAATAGAAAAAAACCTATTAAAACAAAAAAAGCTTAAATGAAAATCTTAGGAATAGGCAACGCTATAGTTGATGTACTTTGCAAAGTAGATGATAAATTTATCACTCAGAATAACTTAACAAAGAGCACGATGAAGCTTGTAGATGAGTCTGAATTTAAAAAATTATTATCAAATCTTAAAATTGAAGAAACCGTTTCTGGTGGATCAGTAGCAAACTCTATTGTAGGTCTCGCACAGCTTGGAAATAAAGTCGGCTTTATCGGTAAAGTGAGTGATGATGATTTAGGTAATAAATATGAAGAAGGTTTAAAAAAAGAAAAAATACAATTCATTTATTTAAAGAAAAAAGAGATTATCCCAACTGGTACTTGTTTAATACTAATCACACCTGACTCTGAAAGAACTATGGTAACCTTTCTTGGCACTGCAGGAAAAATCAGTGAGAACGATATTAATACAAATGCTGTAAAGAATAGTGAGATCTTATTTTTAGAGGGATATCTTTGGGATGAAGGTGAGCCGAAGAAAGCTTTTGAGAAGGCTATTAATAATTCCAATAAAGTCGCGATGTCATTGTCTGACATATTCTGCGTAGAAAGACACAAACCTCATTTTCTAGAGTTAGTCAAAAATAAATTAGATATCACGTTTGCCAACGAACAAGAGATTATGTCGCTTATTAATGTTAAAAAATTTGACGAAGTAATCAATTTTGCAAAAGAGATAAATAAATTAGTTGTTATTACTAGAGGGGATAAAGGATCAGTTGCAATAAATAAAAATGAAATAGTAGAATGTTCTGCAAAAAAAATCTTCAGATTAAAGACTTAACAGGTGCGGGTGATTTATTTGCAGGAGGTTTTTTACACGGTTTAATTAATAATAAATCCACTAAAGAGAGTTTAGAAACCGGAACAGACATGTCTTCAAAAGTGATTCAAATAATTGGAGCAAGACTTAATCGATCAAATATATAGGAATTTTTTTAAACAAAATTTAAATTAATTTTTTTTTCTCCTAAAGCTTCCTTTCCCTTTTTTTGGTTTAACTATTCTTTTTCTATATTTTGCAGAAAAAAGATCTTTTGCTATCTTATTTCTTTTTTTCACAGATAATAGCCATTTTTATTATTTAGAATAAATTTTTCATCAGCAAATTTATCAATAATTTTTTTCCTTAATCTATAAATGTGTGTTTCTACAGTATGTGTATCTGCATCAGATGAGTAATTCCAGACAGACGATAAAATATTATCTTTTGATATAGGTTTTTTATTTTTTAAAAATAGCTCCAAAAGTTGAACTTCTTTTTCTGTTAGTGTTATAAAATTGTTTAATCTTGATAATTTTTTTTCATTCTTGTTAAGCAAATAGTTTTTTACTTCTATCGAAGAGTTGGAGTTAAATTTTTTTCTTGCTGCTGTATTTTCAATTATGGTATTAATTTCTTTCAAGGTTGCTGGTAGTTCTAATCTTGAGTCAAAATTGTTTAATAAATCTTTTCTTTTACCTGCACAAATTTTAATAATATTGTTGTTATTAATATAGTTATTATATTTCTTGTCTTGTAAAGCATCAACATGGAACAAAATAATACTTGGTTTTTCATTAGAATTTTCTGGTAAAGGATTAAACTTTAAAAATGTTTTTAATTCATTTAAGGTTGAGATAAAAGAATCGGGACCCAGAATTTTTACATTTAAATTGTGCATATATTAATTAATAAAAAGTACTTAACTTATAAGAACTATAAAGTAAAATGCGCTATAGGTAAAAGAGGAATTTATTATAAAAAAAAAGAAGGTGATTATATTACCCCAAAAGGAATATTTAAAATTAGATGTATTCTGTACAGAAAAGATAGAGTTAAAAAAATTCAAACTAAAATTAAAAAAATTGTAATAAAAAAAAATATGGGATGGTGTGATGATCCTGAATCAAAACAATATAATAAGATAATAAAATTACCATCTGATTACAGTCATGAAAAACTTTTTAAGATGGAGAATATTTATGATGTTGTATTAGTTTTAAATTATAACATGAATCCTGTTATTAAAAATAAAGGTAGTGCAATTTTTATACACGTAGCAAAAAAAAAATATAATAAGACTAAAGGATGTGTGGCACTAAAAAAAATTCATCTTTTAAAAATCATTAAAGATATAAATAGTGCCACTAAAGTTAAGATCGAGAGCCAAAAATAGAACTCCCTACTCTAACAAAAGTAGAACCATATCTTATGGCATTTATATAATCAGCAGACATACCCATGCTTAGATTATCAAGAGAAAGAGATTTATTTAATTCGTTTAAAGTTTTAAAATATTTATCGGTATTTTCATCAATTGGAGGAATTGCCATTAGTCCTATAATATTAAGATTTATTTCTTTTACACAATAATTATAAAAAGGATCTAATTGATCAATAGGAATTCCAGATTTTTGAGTCTCGTTACCAATATTCACTTGGATAAAATACTTAAGATTTCTTTTTAAACTCAATTGGTGTTTTGCAAGTGCATCGGCTAATTTTTGATTATCAACTGAATGAATGTAATCAAAAAGTTTCACAGCGTCTTTAGCTTTATTGCTTTGTAATTTACCTATCATATGTAACTTTAAATTTTGATTAGTTAATTTTTGATCAGACCATTTGACCAAGGCTTCTTGCACTTTATTTTCTCCAAAGTGAAGATGGCCATGTTCAATTAAGGGTTTAATATAATCAAAAGAAAAAGTTTTACTTACTGCTATAATGTTTACGGGCTTAGTGGGTTTTAAAGATAAAATATTGGATTTTATTTTTTCAAATCTTTCAACTATTGTGTTCATATGTTTGTATTTAAAAAAAAATATTTTTTAATAATTGAAAGTATCAAAGATTTAGAATTAAAAAACATAAAAAAAAGACATAAGTTTTGTATAATCTATAGAAACAATAAAGTCAGTGAAAATAAAGTAGATATTTTAAATTTTAGAAAGGCCTGCAGGCTGAAGGCGATAAAGTTCTTTGTTGCAAATAATAATAAATTAGCAGTAAGTTTAAATGCCGATGGGGTTTATTTATCTTCGTACAATAAATCTTTCAAAGCATTATCGCAAAGAAAACCTCATTTTCAAATTATAGGATCAGCTCATAATTTAAAAGAAATAACAATGAAAATTAGACAAGGATGTAGTTTGATTTTATTATCAAAGCTTTTCCGGGTCAATTATGACAAAACCTCACCTTATTTAGGAGTTATTAAGTTTAATAACAAATTAAAAATTAATAGAAATTTAATTCCATTAGGTGGCATAAATCTAAAAACGCTTAACAAACTAAAAAATATCAATTGTAAAGGATTTGCTATGTTATCTGAGATAAAAAAAAAGCCGGCTAATATTATTAACCGGCTTTTTTAAATAATCTAAGCTACTTTCTTATTAGAAAGAAATTGCTAAAGATATAACTGTTTGTGACTCTGTTTTACCTGCTGTGTAATCAGCATTGTCAACTTCAACATCTGCTATACCGATAGTAGCACCACCTGCAGTGTACGCTAATTGTACAGACTCCTGCTCCATGTCTACTATAGTTTTAGTACCAGCACTTGCTGTACTAGCAACTGCTACTCTAGTATTTTTAGATGATTCGTCAACGTTGTAAGATACTGACACATTGTCATTTACGTCAAACTGAATACCGTAGTATTTGTTTTCATAGTAAATTGTTTCATCATCACCAGTTGCTCCAGTAGCTGGTTGGTAACCACCTTCTGTGTAACCGATTGATAATTGACCAATTGTGTATTTAGCACCTACGTTTGCAGATATACCATCATCACCGTTAGAGTCTCCACCTACTGCATTAGTTTGAGCTATGTCACCACTGATAGTTAAACCATCGATTGGTGCTGCTGAAACATTAGCCATAGTTAAATCTCTACCTTCACCTTGACCAGCAGGCGTTGCTACTGATTCTTTAGCTGAAATTTGTGCGGTTTGCGTCATATTTGGTACGTAACCAAATTTTGCCTTAATTCCGAACGGTAAAACATCAGCTGGTGTGTGATATTGAATGTTTGAATAACCATCAACATCGTAACCTTTTTCGAAAGTAGAAGGTGACACGTAGTCCATTCCTACTCCTAAAGCTCCGACACCGTTAGCTAGTTCTTGTGACATACCACCTTCAGTAACGTAGATACCTACTGCACCCATTCCTCCTAGGCCAATTTCTAATTTTGTATCATCGTTATTTGCTGCAGCATTGTCTAGTTGTACTTGGTATGTCCAAGTAAAACCATTGTCTAGTTCTCCACTTGCTGTGAAGTCTAGTTCATTAGAGATACCAATGTTCTTACCCGCTGAAGCATCATCACCATTTGTAGTGTAAGTTGCTGTAGCGCCACCAGTTACTGTCATTTCACCTGCGAAAGATGGAGACATAACTAATGCAGAAAATAAGATACCTGCTAATAGTTTAGATATTTTTTTCATTTTCTATCCTTTTGTTAGTTAATTAAATTGTAATTACAATTTGATGATAATTTAGTGATTTTGTTGGAATTATCATTATTTTTGCATGATTTATGTAGTATTTATGCTCTATGTTGCATTTTTACAACAATATTCTATTATAACAGTAAAATATAGGGATTTTTACACTATTAACTCTTATTTAGGTTTGATATTTCATCATTTAAATAATGAACAACAATTTTTTTAAATTTTTAATATTTACTATCATTTTAACCATTTTATCTTTTAGTTGCGCAAAGAAAAAAATGGACCCTAACAGACCTATAACTGCAGAAGATAAAAGGTTAAAAAATATTGAGGAAGGCAGAGGCGCCTCGCTTAAAACTATTTTTGGTCGCGATGGGGCTACGAACTATGAATTTAGCACTTCAAATCCGATGTGGAGAGCAACTTTGGAAACGTTAGATTTTTTACCCCTAACGACGGTTGATTACTCAGGGGGGATAGTAATTACGGACTGGTATTCCGGTGACAATGCGGGAGAGTCTGTAAAAATTACTGTTAGATTTTTATCAAATGAAATTAGAAGTAATAGTTTAAAAGTTATTGTTCATAGAAAAATCTGTGACAGCAATCTTAAATGTAAAACAAACATTTCCTCTAACAGTGCAATTAAAGAGGAACTACACTCTACAATTCTTAAAAAGGCAGCACTATTTCAAAAAAGCGATAAAAAGAAAAAATAGTCATTATGGAAAGGCTTAATTTTCATTTAATTGAAAAGAAATGGCAATCTCACTTTGCTAAAAAAAATCTTCAAAGAAAAGATGGTACAAAATTCTATTGCTTGGAAATGTTTCCTTATCCCTCTGGAAAAATCCATATGGGCCACGTACGAAATTATACAATTGGAGATGTAATAGCTAGATATAAATTTCTTAACGGATACGATGTTTTGCATCCTATGGGATGGGACTCATTTGGTTTACCAGCAGAAAATGCTTCGAAGCTTAATAATTTACATCCCAAGGAGTGGACTAAAAAAAATATTGAAACCATGAAGAGCCAGCTTAAATTGCTTGGATTATCTATAGATTGGAGTTTAGAAATATCGACTTGTGATAAATTATATTACAAACATCAACAAGAATTATTTATCGATTTTTACAATAATGGGTTTATTTCAAAAAAAGAAACTTATGTAAATTGGGATCCAGTTGAGAAAACTGTGTTGGCTAATGAACAAGTCATTAATGGTAGAGGATGGAGATCTAATGCTTTGGTGGAAAGGAAGAAATTATCTCAATGGTTTTTTAATATTACTAAATTATCTTCGGAACTTTTGGAAGATCTAACAAAATTAAATGGCTGGCCGGAAAAAGTTAAAACAATGCAAGCTAATTGGATTGGAAAATCGAAAGGATGCGAGCTAGACTTTTCGATAGTTTCTGAAAAAGAAAACATAGCGGTTTTTACTACAAGACCAGACACTATATTTGGAGCAAGTTTCATAGCTCTTTCTGCAGATCATCCTTTGAGTAAGAAATATGCAGATAATAGTGAATTTATTAAATTCAAAAAAGCATGTGATAAAACAGGCACAACAGAAGAGGCTATAGCTAATGCTGAAAAAATTGGATTTAAAACTACACTAGAAGTAATCCATCCTTTTATAAAAGACAAAAAACTTCCAGTATATTTTGCAAATTTTGTTTTAATGGATTACGGCACTGGTGCTATTTTTGGTTGTCCCGCTCATGATCAAAGAGATTTTGACTTTGCAAAAAAATATAATCTAGAAATTATATGCGTGGTATCTGAAAACGGAGAAGATAAAAACTTAAATGAGGCATATACAGGACCTGGTAAAATGATTAATTCCCAGTTTTTGAACGGATTGAATTTCTCAGATGCAAAAGAACGTATAATTAATGAAATTGAAAAAAAGAAAATTGGAAAAGGCAAAACTCTTTTTAGATTAAAAGACTGGGGAGTTTCGAGGCAAAGGTACTGGGGCTGTCCTATTCCAATGATCTACCTCAAAGATGGCTCTGTTGTCCCCGTAGAAAAAAGTGAATTACCTATTGAATTACCTAATGATATTGATTTGAATTCTAAGGGTAATCCACTCGATGTGCACCCAAGCTGGAAGCATACTGTTCACAAGGCAACTGGAGAGAAAGCTACAAGAGAAACAGATACTTTAGACACATTTGTTGACTCTTCGTGGTATTTTTTAAGATTTTGTTCACCACAACACTCGACATCACCATTTGATGAAAAAAAAGTTAATCAATGGATGCCGGTTGATCAATATATTGGTGGTATAGAACATGCCATCCTACATTTGCTTTACTCAAGATTTTTTACTAAAGCAATAAGTGTTTGTAATAATAAAATTAATATTTCTGAGCCTTTCAAAAATTTGTTTACTCAAGGTATGGTTTGCCACGAGTCTTATAAGGATGAAAATGGTAACTGGTTATATCCTGAAGAAATAATGAAAATAAATTCTAATGAAGCAATAAAAAAATCTGACAAAACTAAAGTTGTAGTTGGACAACCAGAGTCTATGTCAAAATCAAAAAAAAACACTGTTGACCCAGAATTAATGATTTCACAATATGGAGCTGACGCTGTTAGGTGGTTTATATTGTCTGATAGTCCACCTGAAAAAGATATAAGGTGGTCGGATACAGGTGTTTCTTCTGCAAACAAATTTTTGCAAAAAGTTTGGAATTTAAATTGTTCAATTTGTAATAAAAAAGATTTGCCTAGTAACAGTAAAATTGAGAGTGAATTTGTCTCTAAGGTAGAGGAATATATTTATAAAATTGATAATTCTATAAATAATTTTAGATTTAATGTTTCTATAGCTCAATTTTACGAATTATATAAATTATTTAATAAATATTTTGAGAAGGAAATAAGTAACGATGTTCTTAAAGGCAGTATGATTAAAATAATGAAGCTTATGATACCTTTTGTTCCCCATTTAGCGCACGAAAGTTTAGAGATTTTAAATTGTAAAAATGTAGAAATCTGGCCTAAAATAAACAAATTTATCAAATTGGAAAAAATAAAGATGGTAATTCAAGTTAATGGTAAAACTAGAGATGTAGTTGACATTAAAAAGGATCTTTCTGAAGAAGAGATTTTCAAAATTACAATGAATGAAACTAAAGCTAAAAAATTTTTAAAGGGAAAAAAAATAAATAAAAGAATTTTTGTGAAAAATAAAATAGTAAATTACTTAATAAAAATATGAATAACTTAATTATAAAAATAGTATTAATATTGTCAGTTGGCATTTTTTTGGTTAATTGTGGATTTAAAACAATAAACAATTCATATACAAACCAGGTCAAAATTGAAGAAATAGAAACTGAGGGAGATAGTAGAGTTAATATAAAAATTAAGGATTTTTTGTACCTAAAATCTCAGCGAGATACTAATAAATTTGTAAAAATCTTTATCAAATCTACTAAAGAAAAAACTATAGCTGAAAAAAATTCAAAAAATAAAATTACTAAATATAAAATTAAAATTTTAACTGAGGTTAAATACGAAGAAATAAATAATTCTAAAAAAGGGTTTTTTCAAATTAATGAGAGTAGAGTCTTTAATGTTGTAGATAATAATCTAAAAAATTTTGACACTGAGAAGAGAGAGATTGATACGCTTTCAAAAATTATAGCTAAAGAAATTTATAATATTTTACAATTAAATTTTAATGATTATTAAAAGTTACATATTCGAAAAAACTTTACAAAATTTAAAAGAAAACTATTTTCTTTTCTATGGTGAAAATGCAGGTTTAAAAGAAGATTTAAAAAAGCTTATAAAAGGAGCTTTTACCTCAAACGACTTTTTATACTTAACTCAGGATCAACTATTAAAAGATAAAGAATTACTTTTTAAGGAAGTAAGCAACGAGTCATTATTTGGAAGAGAAATAGTATTTTTCATAACAGAAACAACAGATAAGATTACCGAAATTATTCAAGAAATAGAAAAAAAATTTAAAAATAAAAAAATATTTCTTTTTGCAAATATGCTTGAAAAGAAATCTAAGCTAAGAAACTTTTTTGAAAAATCAGAAAATTGTGGCGCCATAGCATGTTATGCTGATGACGAAACAACTCTTAAAAGAATTATACAAAACAAACTTCAGCGTATAAAAGGTTTAACACCTGAAAGCCTCAACCTAATATTAAGAAATAGTAATTTAAATAGACTAAAATTAAATAATGAAATAGAAAAAATAAAAATGTGTTTTCACGAAGAACCCATAAGTGTGAGAAAATTAAGTAATTTATTAGATTTGGAGATAAATGATAATTTTAATATACTTAAAGATGAGGCGTTAGCAGGCAATAAAATTAAGACAAATAACCTATTAAGTGAGACTATAATTGAAGATGAAAAAATAATTTTATATTTAAATATTATAAATCAAACTATTAATAAATTATTACAGTTAGTCAATTTTTCAAAAAAGTTAAGTTTAGAAAACTCTTTAAAAGAAATCAAACCGCCAATATTCTGGAAAGACAAACCAAAATTCATTGAGCAAAGCAAAAAATGGGATAGGGGAAAATTAAATAAAATTTCAGCCTATATTCATAATTTAGAAATTACATTAAAATCAAAATTCTACATAAACAAAAACATTTTGATGAAAAAATTTGTTTTAGATATTTGTAAAATTGCTAATTCTTAGTCAATAGATTAGAGACTAATTCAAACTGTTCTAAATCTTTATATTCAATTGTAATTTTGCCTGAGTTATTTTTTTTATTAGAGATATTTATTTTCAAACCTAAAATTTTTTCTATTCTTTCTTGAGCTTTGATAATGTTTATATCAAGTTTTTTTTCTTTTAAATTTCCTTTTTTATTTCTAGTCAAATATTCGACTTTTCTTGCACTGTAATTTTTAGAAACTATTTCTTCAGCTATTGCTGAGGCATTAGAGATTCCGATTAATGGTCTCGCTTGACCTGAAGTTAAAGTGCGTTCTTCCAGCATTGCGATTACATCTTTAGGTAAAGTTAATAACCTTAGTGAGTTACTAATGTGACTACGACTTTTTGACATTAATTTAGATATACTTTCGTGATCATAATTAAACTCTTCATTCAATCTTTTATAACCTCTTGCTTCTTCGACAGGATTAAGATCATCCCGTTGAATATTCTCAACTATCGCGACTTCTAAAGTCTCTACGTCACTTAAATCTAGAACTGTAACTGGTATTTCATGGAGACCAGCACGCTGAGCTGCTAACCATCTTCTTTCCCCTGCTACTATTTCATACTTTCCTGACTCAGATTTACTTGGGCGAACAGCGATAGGTTGAATTATTCCATTTTTTTTAATAGAGCTGGACAATTCCTCGAGTTTTTCATTACTGAAATACTGTCTCGGCTGATAAGGATTTGGACTCAAATCACTAATAGGGACAGTGTTTGACTGCTTTATTTCCTGTGGTTTGTCTTTAGGTTTTTCATCACCAAACAAAGCGGATAATCCACGGCCTAATCCTTTTTTTTTCCCACTCACGCAGCACTCACTATTTTGTTTTTAAATTCTTCAGCTAATTTAAAATATGACTTACTTCCAACACAACTTTTATCATAAATAACACAAGGCAATCCATGTGATGGAGCTTCGGACAATCTAACATTTCTTTGAATGACGGTTTTATATACCTTTTCTTTAAAATAATTTCTTGCTTCCCTGTCTACCTCCGAAGAAAGTTTGTTTCGTTTGTCAAACATAGTTAAAAGTATTCCTCTTATTGAAAGCGCTGGATTAAGATTTTCTTTTATTCTATCAATTGTTTTAACTAACTGGGTAATACCTTCCAAAGCAAAAAACTCTGTTTGCAAAGGAACTAATAATTCATCTGATGCAACTAAGGACATGATAGTGAGCAGGCTTAAAGATGGCGGACAATCTATAAATATATTGTCATATTTTTTTAGTAATCCTAATTTTTCTGATGATAGTATTTCTTTTAAAACAAATGCTCTTTTTGAATCGCTCGCTGTTTCAACTTCTAAACCAGATAAATTTACATGTGAACCTACGATATCTAAATTTTGTATATTAGTTTTTTGTATTACCTGACCAAGATTTATTTTTTTGATCAATAAATTGTAAATATTCTTATCTTCATCGCTATTATTTTTGCCGAATCCTGTTGTAGCGTTTCCCTGTGGATCTAAATCAATAACGAGATTACTTTGACCCATAATGGACAGTGAAGCAGCTAAATTTATTACCGTTGTTGTTTTACCAACTCCACCTTTTTGATTAATTACCGAAATTGTTGTCGTCATTTTTTAAAATTGACTATAATTATTTTAGAATCTTTATTTGTAATACTATTTTCAAGTTTATAATCGTATTTTTCCTCATTGAAAGCTTTTTTTAAATCATTCTGTGCGTTTTGACCTTTTAATATAATCAATTTATGTGATTTCTTAGCGATTTCACGTGAAACTTGTATTATTGCATTTAATTTCTTAAATGCTCTACTAACTATATAGTCTGTATCTGTAAATTCCTTGTAAACATCACCAAAGATTTCAGCATTTATTGAAAGCTTTTTGGCTATATCCCTTAAGAAAGCTCTTTTTACTGGTGATTTATCATATAATTTCACGTGAAAGTCTTTATTTTTGTTAAATAAAGCTAAAATCAAGCCTGGAAAACCAGCGCCTGTACCTAAATCTGATAATGAACCTTTTGAAAAATCAATAAATTTAACTAGCTGAGCAGAATCAAGTATGTGCCTATGCCAAATGACATTTTCAGTACTTTTAGAGATAAAATTATACTTTTTATTAGCTTTAAGTAATTCGTCCACAAAAGTTTTAATATCAGATATTGATTTGGTACTATATTTAAGCTGATTTTGCAGAATATTTATAACTTTACTGTCCTGCATTAAGCAGTAACTTTGAATTTTAGCTTTTTGATATGTGATAATAAGATTATTACAGCTGCTGGAGTAATCCCGTCTATTCTAATAGCCTGACCTAAAGTTTTTGGTCTTATTAATATGAGTTTCGACTTAACCTCGTTAGACAAACCACTTAAATTTTCATAATTTATATTCTTCGGGATGATAACTGACTCATCCATCTTGAAAGATTTAATATCTCGTTCTTGTCTCTTTAAATAACCCATGTAGTGGGTATCTATTACAACCTGATTCTCTATTTGGTTTGGAAAGGCTGGTATATCTGTAAATACTTGCCTTATTTTTGCCATATTTACCTTTCGTTGTCCCATTACCTCTAAACAGGATCTTTTAACTCCGTCCATTGCAATTTTAATGTCATATTTTTTTGCTTCATTAGGTGTCAAAAATTTGGATTCTAAAAAATTATTAAGTGAAGAAATATTTTTTTTCTTTTCTAAGAATATTTTTTTTCTTACAGATCCTACTACATTTAAATTTATACCTATTTCTGTTAATCTTTGATCTGCGTTATCAGCTCTTAAAGTTAATCTATATTCTGCTCTAGAGGTAAACATGCGATATGGCTCCGTAACACCTTTAGTTATTAGGTCATCAATCATCACACCAATGTAAGAAGTTGATCTATCTAAAACAAATTCGGATTTATTTTTAATTTTTAAAGCAGCATTAATTCCGGCTATCAAACCTTGAGCTGCTGCTTCCTCATAACCAGTAGTACCATTTATCTGTCCTGCTAAGAATAATGATTTAATTTTTTTAGTTTCTAAAGTAGCATTTAGTTCTCTTGGATCCACATAATCGTACTCTATAGCATACCCTGCTCTTTTCATCTTAACCTGCTCTAAACCATTGATTTTAGCTAATATTTTAAGCTGTATCTCTTCTGGGAGAGAAGTAGATATGCCATTTGGGTAAATAGTATTGTCATTTAATCCTTCTGGCTCAAGAAATATTTGATGTTGTTGTTTATCCTTAAACTTTACAATTTTATCCTCTATGGAAGGACAATAGCGAGGTCCGACACCTTTAATGTTTCCTGAATACATTGCGCTTCGAGAGATGTTATCACTTATTATTTTATGAACTTCATTATTAGTATAGGTCATTCCACACTTAATTTGTTTGTTGTCAATTTTGCTTGTAAGGAAAGAGAAATAATAATGATCATCATCAGCTGGCTGCATTTCTAGGTCATCGTAGTTAATTGTGCTGCCATCAAGTCTAGGAGGGGTTCCTGTTTTTAATCTTCCTATCTGCATCTTAAATTTTGCTAACTGTTCACTTAAACCAGTAGATGGTTTCTCATTATACCTACCCGCCGGAATTTGAGTTTCACCAATATGGATTAAACCGTTAAGGAAAGTGCCAGTGGTTAAGATTAGTTCTTTAGTTCGCACTTCACTTCCGCTTTGACATACAAAACCTATAACTTTATCACCCTCAAATAAAAATTTAATCACAGGGTCTGCAATTACCTCTAAGTTTTTGTAATTTAGTAAAATCTTTTGCATATGCTCTTTGTAGAGAGCTCTATCTGACTGAGTACGTGGACCCTGTACAGCTGGTCCTCTGCTTCTATTTAATAATCTGAATTGAATACCTGATTTATCAGCTACAACGCCCATTACACCATCTAAAGCATCTATTTCTCTTACAAGATGCCCTTTTCCAAGTCCTCCGATAGCAGGGTTGCACGACATCTCACCAATAGTTTCTATTTTATGTGTAAAAAGGGCTGTATTGACGCCCATTCTAGCGGATGCTGCTGCTGCTTCACATCCAGCATGCCCACCACCTATTACTACAACATCATAGCTTTGTTTAGTCATAAGATGAATGTAGCGCGGTATATTAGGAATACAAGAGGTATTTTATTTACCTATACAGAAGTCTTTAAATATTGATCCAAGTATTTCCTCAACATCA
>Ga0181413_1000367_pt1 | contig 14043 bp, 6 predicted proteins | sample 36SPOviralmetaG_FD_130111 | JGI IMG/M metagenome (GOLD analysis project Ga0181413, IMG submission 130111) | Marine viral communities from the oligotrophic San Pedro Time Series (SPOT) site, San Pedro Channel, CA, USA - 36 SPOT_SRF_2012-09-28 | ecosystem: Environmental > Aquatic > Marine > Strait... | reverse complement strand
ATAACCATTGTTAGTACAAAGAATACCTGGACCATCTAATGCAATCTGAGTGAACGAATCCACAACCATTGAACGCAATGGTGATGAACTAGACACTGCAGAACCATCAACCAATAGACCACCGCCAGTAGGACCTGAAGTCAAGTCACCACCAAAGCCGCCTTGGTTTACGTTATTGGGATCAAAGAAACCACCAAGTGAGTTGTCAGCGTTGTACTCAGCTTGTGTATGGTTATAGATACCACTATCAGCAAAGTTCGTACAGTTCTGAACATAAGGTGACTTATAGATAACAGAGTTAGGATAGAATTCCACAACAAACGCTTGGTTTGTAGGAAGACCATATGTGCTGTTGTTATCAGTAGCATGGCCGCCACGTGTGCCACTAGCCTTCAAACCACCAAATGAGAAGTTTGCAATCTGTGTGCCGCTGTTGACACGGAACAAAGAGTTCAGTTCAGTAGCAGGTGTGGGGTGTACAAAACAACTACGTAGTGATTGACCGATGATGGACAGGTTGTTGACAGTGATGTCAATAGGAGCTGTCTCACGGTAGATACCAGGAGCAACAAGAACGATGTCACCTGCACTAGCACTAGCTACAGCAGCCTTAATGGTCTTCATCGAATCAATGATCCGGTGACCATCATTGGTATCAACACCGTTAGCCTGGTCAACCCAGATAACAGTAGGTTGCGTGACGAACGTACCACCAGATGAAATACCAAGCCAGTTAGAACCACTCCATACAGACAGAGTTTGGTCATTAGCATGATCATACCATAGCTTACCAGTAGCAAAGTCAGTACCACTTGGGGTACCACTCTGATAAATGGTATCATGACGCTTGTTAAGAGCAGCAAACGTAGCGATCTCATCATCTGTACCTACAGAATTAGGAGCTGCGTTCTGCTCTGTACTAGTGACAATATCACCAGGCTTAATCTTGGCAAGGTCAACAGTGCCATCATTGATTGCTAAGGCTACTTCACCGTCAGCAGACCTTGTAAGGTCAATAGGTGTTGTAGATGTAATCTTAACTACACCCTGCTGTGTGGCAGTACTCTTATCAGCAGTGATGACAGCATCACCATTAGTATAGGCTACACCAATGGCATGACCTTCGTTGATAGAAACAACGCCTTTGTTAGTTTTAGAGCTGTCCTCAGCAGAGATTACAGCGTCACCGTTAGTGTAAGTGACATCAATGCCCTCACCTTCATTAATAGAGACAGCACCTTTATTAGTCTTAGAGCTATCCTCTACAGAAATGGTGACCTGTTTGTTGGAGTTAGAACCTCCAGTAGAGTCAGTAAGGTCAATGGCTTCGCCTTCTAGCAAGTCATCACTAATGACCTTACCTAACTGTCCACGGTTGACTGCATCATCATCTGAGTTAGCATTGGCTACGTTTTCAATACGTAACCCACCTGCATCCAGGGATTCTACATTATCTTTTGATGGGCTAACACCTTGGCGTGCAGTGTTAGTACCCTCTTGGGCAATAAATCGTACTTGTTCTAAAGCACTGTTTAACTCCTGTGCCCTAATTGTAGAGCCAGGAGTAAACGTGACAACGGAAGTATCATCAGTAGTTCGTTCAATAAAAACAAACGCCAGGTTTGCAGGGGCGCTGTTGAATTGAACCGTGGTAGCGTTGGAAAAGGTGTAGTTAATCAGAGCAGTGCCCTGAGTAATCTCACCTGAAACAACTTGAGGGTGGCTTGGGTCGGCAGTAGAAGTAGTATTCTGTTGTAACTGAAGGACAGTGTTGACGTAAACATCAACGTCTGCCTTAGCAATGTATTCAAATGGAACGGTAAACTGAGTCTGTGACCCGTTTCCTGCGTATGTAATTTTTGTAACTGCCATTACTTATAGTAATTAGGGGCTGGTTAGGTGGAATCAAATGCCGTGTTTTTTTAATTCTGCAAGACGATCAATGTTGCCAGACCTGCTGGCTGCTTTCTTAGCTTGACGCAGTTCAATACGACGCCTTAAGTCTGGATTATTTCTAAGGACTTCTAGCATAGCTTTATCCTTAGCTCTAGTAAACTCTCGATGTACAGTTATATAGAATTGTGTACCATACAACCCTTCACCTTCTGCTGAACTAAAGTTTTCTTTTTTATATGCGTCTAACTCTCTACGGAATGAAGGGTCTCTAAGCATAACCTTTTCAAGCCTTGTTCTTAGATCACCTTTAGCCATGTATTTTTGCAACTCAGAACGCTCAAAAGCGTCAAGAGGCTCACCTTTATAAGTAGACATGATCTGAGGAATGTTAAACCTCATCTCTACTAAGGCATCCTTGACAGGATCTGCTTCTGCGTTATGAAAGGTGATGGGCAATACTGTATTAATAATACGCATCAAAGGGTTTTCTGCAGCATAGCTCAGAGGCTTGCCAGTCCTATCTTTTGATAGATAATCATACTGAGGAGGCAAAACTGATTTAAGAAGCATATCACGACGAATCAGATGCTCTTTAAAATCTTGAGCTTCTCTACGATTAGCGTCCATTAAATCACCTAACTGACCCATCAAACCAGCATAGGGTAGATGTGAACGGATGTACCGTGCTCCAGTTTTAGTCAAGCGTTCTTCAGAAGTCTCAGCATTCATAAGACTTGCCAGATCTTCAACCCCAGATAACATAGACTTATCAACTAGAATAGCAGTAGTCATAAAAGTCAGCTTTTGAAGCATGTTTTCGGTGTAAGACTCTCCAAGAACACTAGCGTTTTGAACAACATCTGCTGTTAATGCAAACAAAGTATTGAAAGGTTCAATGTCAGCATAAGAAACGTAGAGGTTACCAAACTTAAAAGAGAATGGTTTCTTACCAGCTTTTTGCCAAGCTTCCCTATCTTCTTGGTTGTATGGATAGTTACCAGTCATGTTTCCTGCTAAAGCAGCAAGGGTACCCATGCCAATAATACTACGACCCATATAAATCCTACCTTTCATCAAAGCCTGAGCTTGACCAAGGTCTTGTGAACGGATACCATACTTGTCTAGGTTCTCACCAAGCATGATGTCCTTATACTTGTCACGGAATCTATAAAGATCAGTGTGAGCAAAGGTTAGCTCAAGAGCATTAAAACCAGTACGGACAAACGGGAAGAACGCTTTCATAAAGGGTATGTTTGAGATAAGCTCAAATCCTTTAAAGTTTTCTTCTAGAGCAGTAGTCATAGCTGCTTCATTACCAGCAAGCTTCGCGGCTTTATCACTGACAACAAAACGACCGTTAGCATCTTTTCTAAAAATACCGTCAGAGCCTTGCCGGAAGTTTTCTTCATACTTCCTAGCATACTTGGTTACATCTTTTAAATCAATACCTTCGTCAACAGCTTGACGCGCAGCACGCATCCTCATCTCATAACGACCAATAATCGTACGAGCCAAGGCATCACCTGCACCCATAGCGTTTTGACTGTACTTCATCCAAGGAGATGTATTGACTTGTACAGCTACATTCAATGCATCATAAGCACGTTTCTGAGAGTCTGTACCATATCGCTGGTAGTACTCAGCCATTTGATTCCACTCAGCAAGATCAGACTCAAGGTCAAACTTACCTTCATAGCTCATTGTCTTACGGTTTGCACCTAAATCCCAGTTGTATTTAAACATACGGAATCCTTCAGCAAACGAGTTACCAAGAGCATCTAACTGAGCTGCAGCAATAGCAGCTTCTTTTTGATTACGTAGAATCTTAGCACCAACTAATGCTTGGAAAGGACGGATCATACCAATAAGATTAGTACCAAACACAGCCTTTACAATAGTACGAGGTCCACTCAGTACTGAATTATAAAAAACACTTTGAAGTTCTGTACGTAAGCGACCTTTGATGTTTTTTCCGTTGACCTTGCCGCCCATTAGATTAGCACGAAGGTAATCATGGATGTGCTCTAAGGTACGGATGTTACCATCAGAAAGCTGATGAAGCTCCATTAGGTCACGCATCTGGTCGTACTTACCTTGCTTATTCATCTCATGGAGAGCACTAAAATACTCGTCCTGTTCCTTGGTAAGCTTTTCAATCTGCTTCTTAGTAGACTCTTTGACTGACGCAGGAACCATGCCTAGCTGCTGAAGCTTACCGTCAAGGCCCCACATGAAGCCCATCTTCTTATGCTCAGTCATAGCTACTTTCATAGCATCAAGAGTCATGCCGACCTGACGATCGATGGGTAGTTCATCAGCGATGTAGTACGTACCATTAGCAATAGCCTGGGCACGCATAGCAAGGCTACGGATAGTCAAAGTTAAAGCAGCTTTCTGAGTAGGTGAGGCTGTAACAATCTGATCACCGTCGGTGATATAGACACGTGCGTTCTTGGTTTTATCTTTAAAGTACTCACCGAAACGCTTAGCAATGTCACCGCCCTCATCAATCATAGATGTCATCTCGCTGGTTTGCTTGACAAACATCATGACAAGGTCATTGTAGTCCATCTTAGCAATGCCTTCTAGATCACCTCCTTTTTGGAAAGCTTTCTCTGCTAACTCTTTGGCAGATTTCAGGACAGTATCACGTATGGTTTTATCACCACGTGAGATCTGCTCCAGCATCGAATCTGTAAGCATCTGAGTGTGAGATTTACCTTCACCACCAAGCTTAGAATCAGAGATTGATTCTCTTGCAACCTGTGCAGCACTTGCAGTATTGTCTACAGTAGCACGTTCAGTGTTGTCAAACTTAGCAGGGTTGGTAAAAGGGTCTGGAGGGTTATCAGCATCACCACCTTCAAATTGACCACGACCTTCTTGCTTGTGTTTAGCAGCAACCTCATCTGCTGAGGTAGCGTGGTTGTTGTATGCTTTTTCTAGCTCTTGATCATGGACTTTGTTTCCAATTTCATTAGCCTCGTCTACGCTTTTACCTGCTTTACGGGCTCTGGCCGCGGCCCAGGATCCTTTAGCAAAGGCGCTTACACCCCAGCCAACCCAATTTAAACCAGCACCAGCAGTGACGGTTTTAATACGAGCAAGCCAAGGATTATCTTCAGGATCGTTAGCTAAAGCATTAGTAACCCATGGAGCAAGCCAAGGGGTATGTTCCTGGAGTAAGTTAGCCATGTTAGCACTTTCAGAGCTGTTAGACACAAGGTCAGCAACACCACCTTCAGCACCAATCTTAGCAGCTTTACCTACAAAGTTCAAGCGACGACGCGCCTGTAGACCTAAGCCAGCTCCACGAGCCATAGCAGCCCCGCGTACACCAAGCCTTAAGCCTCCTGTAGCTAAACCACCTGCACCGCCAGTAGCAACGGTTAACGCGCCAAATTCAACTAGACCACGAGCAAGCTTGCCTAGACCTGTTTTGTTTTCAGGTACCCAATCGTCTGGAATATCTAGCCAGTTTGCATCACCAGACTCATACTCAGAACTGAATGGGTTCTGTGTGTCATCAGTGGGCTGACCAAATAACTGATTTACACCAGTTTTAAATGTGTCACCTACTAGTTCAGCAAATCCACCTACACTTTCAACAGCATCTGCACCACCACCAGCGATGGCTGCACCGGCTTCAGAAAGAAACGTAGGTTCAGGTTCAGCAGGCTTGGTTTCAGGAATCTCCTCTTCTTCTGGAGGATCAGGTATCATAGCAGCTTCACGAATAGCACTGCCGATACCTTGTCTGTCGGCTTCTGTCAAGCCGAACTCAGGTACAATATGTTCTTGTTCCATTAGAACATGCCTCCTTTGTATTTTTCAAGAACAGACAATGTGTATTCTTGCATGTTGGGGTAACCAGCTCCTCCGCTGTATTTAGGGTTATCATACTCTTTCATGGCACCAGGGCCGCCGTACCAAGCAGCAGCAGCCATACGAATGATAGTCTCACGGTCTTGTGCTTTCTTAGCTGCGTCTTGGACGTAGCCTTCAAAAGCTTTTCTTGCTAAAGTTTCTTGATACGTTGGGTTGTTTCTAAAATCTTCTTGGGTACCTGGGTGAGGCATACCGTATTTTTTAGACCAAGACTTTACGTTTTTCCAAAGAATTTGATACTTACCTAAAGCAGGGTTTGTTGGTCCATACGAGTCATCATTGTAAGCTTTGTAGTTTCCAGAAGATTCTTGAAAACCAATAGCCTTCATTAGATTAGGCACACTAGCACTAATCTGTTCCATGCCTCTATTGATACGATTGTAACTCTGTCCAGCTAAGAATAAAGGTTTAAGATCAGGATTCTGCTTGATAATAGCATCGACTGTCTGAGCTTCTTTTGGCATCTCTAGCTTTGCCAATGAAGGTTGTTGCTTTGAACGTTGAGCGTTAAGAATTTCAAAAGCTGTTGACCCGCTCAACCGGGCCAATGCAAAAAACACAGAATCAGGAGTACCATTTTCAGTAAGTTCTAAGCGGTTAACAGGGATTTGTAAGTTTGAATTGATTGCAGGATTACTGTTTAGTTTGGATTGATTCTTATAACTATCTATAATGTTTTGAGTCTCAATGTATGCTTTACTAATTCCAGGAATGTTACGCTGATTAAATTGTTTAAACCCTTCATTAGTGGTGTAGTAGTAGATACTAGAATCATCATCCTTACCATCTTTAATAAACTGGCTAATCCTATCACCAGCCATTCTAATTGCATCAGCTTTGGAAAGTGGTGAATCAGTTCTTTGAGAATCTTGATAAAGACGCTGAGCTTCTGCAACCAGCTTTCTTTGAGCAGCACTTGTAGCAGCAATAGCATCAGCAGTCAAAGCTTTATTCTGATCATAGTCGCCTTTGATCCCACGAACTGTGCCTTCAATCTTTTTATTTTGTTCTTTGATGACATCATCCTGGCCATCACTAAACAAGGCATCAACAGAATACTTTTCATAGTCTACAGCTACATCAGCATCTAGCTTCATAAGCTGCTCTTTACTGATTTCTCCGCCTTGCTCTTTAAGGTACGCCTCAGCTAAAGCTTTTGATTCTTCTTGTCCAAAACGTAGTGGGACGTAAGCACGAGCATCGTTAATAATATCTGGATGATAAATCTCATATTTTTCAATTTCTTTTAAAGCAAGTATCTGATCAGTACCAGACAAGCTTCCATTATTAACCGCTGTCTTGTAAGCTTCGACTATTTGTAAAACATCAAGCTTACTATCTTTCTGCCTAAGGTCGAAGTCTGATACTTCTTGATTGATAGCTTTAGCACGAAGACCGTTGGCAGTGATTTCAGTACCATACAGTTGAAACAAATTCTTTTCACCAGCAGGGTGTCCTTTGATGTTTACGCTTGACACCATGGTAATCAAGTTTTCTACATTCTCAGGATCAGACGCAGCACGAGATTGAATAATTTTAATTAACTGCTGCCTTGCTGCTTGCCTTGGGTTAGTAACTCCTTGACGTTTAAAAGCGTCTGCAGACTGTACTAGGTACCCATTGATTGCAATATCAGCTTTAGGGAACGCTTGATTACCTGTCAAGGATTCTGTCAGGCTTACACTAGCAGTCTCAAGATCAAGTGTAGCACGTTCAATCTTTTGCTGTCTATAGTACTGCTTGCGGTGTACATTAGTCGCACTGTCAACCGAAGGGATAAGTGTGGTGTTTACTACCTTAGCACTTAGACCAGCAGGGTTATGATCTTTGATGTACTCATTCTGCAGGTAGTTAACTGCAGCTTCATACTGATCAGGCTGACTAGGGTCATAGTCTTTAATTTTAAATGCTGGCCCACCATTTGGGTCCTGAATTAAAGTCTCGTTAGTAGAAAGTTCGTTGTCAAGGTAGACCCCAAAGTTTGTACCAGACTCTTTCATGGCTGCCAACTGATAGCCATGCTCTTTCCAGCGAGACAACTGACGTACTTGGTCAGCAGCCTCATCAGTAGGAGCGTTCTGAGATATTTCAGTTGCTTTTACATCCAGGTCATAGCTACGGTTAGCTGCCTCCTGAACTTCTTTTTGTTGCTGTTGATAAGCAGGACCTTGCTCTGCATAGATTTTCTTACCTTCTTCAATCTCTCCTTCAATTCTTCGTTTTTCAATGTCAACTAGATCTTCTTCAAGAAAGCTAGTTAAAGTGTTGCTGAACTTTGATAGTGCTTTTAATTCGTAATCAGAGTTGCTAGCCTGTATATCGCTAACACGTCTCATTTCACTGATTTCTTGAGAAGCTTGCTTCTCCATTCCTTGGACCCGTTCCCGTCCCTGTTCTTTAATTTGCTGAGCCTCTTGGCGCATACGCTTAGAGGGGTCAATAACAGTACGGTTACGGAAGCCAACTGATTGTGCGCTACCTTGATATGCCATAGTTATCTGTTTTTGATGTTGTAAATAGCTGATTCTGTACTTAATCCTGCGCTAACTCCACTCACGGCTGAGCCAAGTAAGCCACCTGCTAATGCAAGTCCAGAAGGCCCTTGGGCTTTGATAGGCTTGATAGGCAGGAAAGATGCTTGTGGTGAAAGTGGGTCTGCTGGTAGGTTGTTCCAAGCTGCTACATTAGAAGAGTGTTGATCCAGAAGAATACCTTCTTTCTCAATACCAGATGCACGCCTAGCATCATAAAGAGTCTGCTCAATTTCAGCCATTTCAAATCCAAGCCCACGCTCTTCATTTAAGGCTTGAAGCAAGAACGATTGCCCAGCCTTTCCTGTGGCTAATACTGAACCTTGTGCCTTGATAGCAGCAGCCATGTTACGCTGTGAGCTGAACGCTGCTGTTGTTCTTTTCTCGTCTAGTTTGTGATCAGCCGATGCTACCGCACGATTGGCTTCTGCTTGGTTAGCAGTAAGCTGAGCATAGTACGCATTCTTAGCTGCAGTCGATGCTTTTAATTCAGCTTGATATGCACGGCCTTTCTCTTGATCACGGGCAGCAGCAATCTGCATATCTCGTTGATACCGTTGCTGAGCAATAGCGTTAGACCGTGCTACTGCAGCCTGTTGTTGTTGGTGCTGACCAATGGCTTGCATGCCACCGCTTACAGCAGTAAGCACTCCAATAGTTGCACTTATGGGTTCACACATAATTTCATAAATTGAATGAGAGGGACACCGTTGTGAACGTAGTATTTAATAAATTTGAACTTAAGAAGCTTTAAGAGTTTGATGTGACTTTCATTCCTCATATCTGCGTGGTTCCACAGGTATGTGTAAGGAAGACTATCAAGCCACCTCCTGGCTTCTCTTATAAATGTATGCGGGTATTCTTCACTGGCTTTAGTGCATAGCATCCAGATCTTATTGTCTGGCGTTATGCCTGCCACACCGGCAGCCTTGCCGTTGGGCACAGTGAAATAAACAGAGTAAGCAGAACGATAATAAGATTCCAGGACCGCTGCTGGTGCAGTCAGCCCTGTTGTCTCTTCTACTTCTCTTATGTCTTCCCAACGCAGATCCTCACCAACTTCTAGAGCTAGTTGAGGGGTGCATGGTTGAATGTACTTACCGACGTACGTGTCGCTTTGTGTCATAACGTCCGTCCCAGCTTGCTGAGACTATAGTAGCGGTGAAAGGGTCAGGGACTTTAATGGTAAGAGTATATTTCTCATTCTTTCTATGGACTGGAACCTTAACAGACTTATACAGCTTAGATGGTACAGCATTGAATTCACCCCTGTCAACCTCCATTCCAGATTCATACTGGATATAGCTATCAACCTGTGGTGAGGTCAGATGGAACTCCATAGGACCAGAGATACCCATCTCAAAGTTGATACGAGAAATCCGTAGGTCTCCATCAATATCATACTTACCAGGCTGTACAGCATAGTAGAAGTTAGGTAGCTCAATCTCAGTGATGTACTTGTATCCAATAGCAACATTACCAGTAGTCAGGTCAATGTTATTAAAAGTAGCAGTAGTGCCGGATACACTATCAGGGACTCTGACAACACCAGCGTCAGTACCGCTGAGGAATACAGCCAGCATACTATAGTTACTGTCATAAGTATAAGGAAGAGTGACTGTAGATACTTCTGTGGTAGAATTATAAGAGGCTGACGCTATGGTCATGTTGTCCAAGGTAGCCTCAAACCTACGACTAGTGTCACCTGTACCTACTTGATAGCTACGAGTGTTCGTTGTATCAACCACCATTTCATGGCGTGACAGTATGTACTGGCTTCCCTGTAAAGAGATAACGTATTGGTTACCTGCTGTAAACAGGCTATGTACTAGGCTGCCTGTAAGTGTCCAAGTGTACCATGCAGACTGCTCACGCTGAGTGCCTGTGTCATAGTATTTGTAGAAGTATAGTGTTGATGTACCACTCTTTCCATAGCTTGCAATGCCAGTCTGTGAAGAGTTAGATACATGATCTACATCTTTTGGGATAAACTCAGGTACAACACGAGTCTGTTCTACCACCTTAGGAGGCACAGTCTCATCTTGAATCACCATCTCAAACACACGTGTGTGTGCTGCACTGCCAGTGCTGAACATAACAGAGGTGCCAAGATCTATCGGTCTGACAGTTGGACTACACTCGTATGACGCTAGCTTCTTTAACTGAGCAGTACTAGTACTAAGAGCATCAGACTCAGTAAACAGCATGAACTGGGCAGACTCACTGAACAACACCAAACCTTTTTGAATAGGTAGTACATGGTTCAGGAAAGCAGGCTTGACGTCAGAGGCTGCAATGTCAATCGGATCTGCATCACTAGTAGTAATTGCTGAAACAATAAAGAAGTTAAAGTAATCAGCAGGCTGACTAAGGATGACATTCTCACCTGAGATAAACCCAAGACGGTTACGGTAAAAGAAGATATCCTTGATACCCTTACCTACAAAGGTAGGGTCTGGGTTGCTGGTTATGTCACCTACCTGTCTGTCAATCCAGTAGTTATCTGGATCAGAGGATTGGTTTAGTGTACGGAAACTGAATGTACCGTCACGGTTATTAACCAAAGCATGAGGCATTGTGGATGGGTTTAGCCCTGCTACAATACCAGGAGCTACAGTCTCTTCCCATGAACCAGTGCCTACAGTACCATTGTCAGCTACAAACTTAACAAAGTAATCATCAGCTTCAGACTCTTCAGTGTTTGACACCTTAGCGATGTAGCCATCCTTACATTGTTGAGGAAGCTTACTTACGTTAGGAGCAGAGTCTTGGATAACTTCAAGAGAGTTGTTTACTGTACCGCCTCTGACTTCAATAGTAAAGCTAGAACCAGAACTAATAAATAAACCATCACCAATAATCTCTACAGTAACACCACTGTAAACTGACTCAATGCTGGCTTTTAAACCACCAAGAATAGTGTTAATACTTAAGGTGCCTTTGTCAGGGTTCTTTGGTGTACTGAAGAAACCTACATTACTATCAGAGTAAGTCTCATATGGTTCAACAGAATCTACTGTGACAACGTAATTGATACCTGCAACATTAACATTAAAGGTTTCACCATTAGTTACGTTATGTCCTGGGTCTTGTAGTACTACTTCAGCGTTGTACTGTGCAGCATACTGTGCTTCATGATCATTGGTGTAACTTCTGACGTAAGTAGTACCGTTAACAACAACAGTACATTTGATACCACTACCTGCTCTGAATTTTTCCTGCTTACCTGCATGATCAGTAGGACCAGCATCTCCAGTTGATGGCACGTCTTGCCAGCTAGAACTATTAGTATTATTTCTAACAACACTCAAAGCACCAGCTCGGTTCTTTGTAGTAGCAGTTAGGTTAGAGCCATTGATAGCAACCACGTACTCTGCGTTGTACGCCACTGTATTGATCGAAACAAAGGCATAGTTATTACTGAACGTAGGAGTAGTTCCCGTAGTTCCTACGGTCTGCTGGGGGTTAGTGATGAGGGTGTAGTCACCAATAGTCTGGAGACCATACGGTTGAGTAGCACCAGACAGGTAACTAAAGCTACCACCGACAGACTGCTCAACACCTGTATCTAAGTTCCATACTTTGATACCACTGGATGTAATCTGGCCAACAAATTTTTCATCAGAATCTCTAATGATTTCAAACCATTGACCGCCAGAAGATGCATTGGACAGCGCCGCAACGAACTCACCAGGAGCACGCTTAGACAAGCCAAAGGTTACATCAGGATATGCATTGTCACACACCCTGAGCTGACCAGGAAACTTAATAAAGTCTGGCTGCTGTGAGACGCCTCCAAGAAAGTTTTGAATTCGTTGATTTACTGCTGCCATAGTTATCTACTAACTGCTTGGAAAGGTTTGTAGGCGGTGTAAGGGTTGCGGAAATCGGTGCCTTGGAATACGTTGTAGCCTGCTTGCTGAGTATCATACTCAACAGCCAATGCACGTAGCTGTGCTTCATCTACTGCTAAGAGCTTAGCACTCTTCTCATCAGCTACCATACGGCTAACAGCAATGCGGGAAGAACGTGCAGAGATGTAGTCTCGGAAGACCTGAGGGATATCATCAAAGTCAAAGAACCAAACAATATCACAGAACAGTGTATCAATGTCTTTGAACTTAAAAGAGTGAGAGTACCGATCGTATAGCTTACCATCCCTCTTAACCACATCATATGAATCTTGATGCTTATAACGGTTAACGTCCAGTCGTAGGACAGTGGGTGGAATTAGCACCTCGTCGTTGGTGTCTACCACAAACGGGAACTCATATTCAGTATTGTACACCCAACCCTCAGACTGAACTTCACGACAAATCTGTCGAAGAGTGTTCTGAGCAATAGCAACTTCAGGGCTTTGGGTTTCTAGTGTATTGACAGGAGACTCACCTACACTCATTAAGATGTAGTTAACAGCATCCAATTCTGTGGACGTTGCGTACGAAGAAGATGTCATGATATAAAAAAAGGACCCCCGAAGAGGTCCCAGTATAGAACAAAGATGGATCAGAATGCAGAACCAGCAGTGCTGGTAGCATGCAGTTCCACACAAGCAGCAGGATTAAGATAATCCGTACCCATGCTGAGACGCCCAAGAATCACGTCACCTTGGTAGATCACGGATACGTCTCCACTGGTGACTTGCACCTGTGGTCCAATGGTTTCAACAACACCGGCAGCTTCTTTCTGGAAGATAAGTCCGCAAGAAGTGTCGAAGTCAGAAGCACCACCGTAGGGGTTGTTCTCGCCGGTGGCAGTAGCCTCGACGTCAACGCCTACAAAGGAGCCAGCATTATCGATGGTAGAAGAAGTACCATACTTACCCAGGAAGGGAAGGTTCATGGACTTGTAGATCTTGATACCAGCGATCGACAGGACGCCTTGACCTGACTGCAGAGCGGTGCCCTGCTCGTCACGATTAATCAGAGCATTGCTGCTGACGTTCTCGATCAACGAGTAGAATTGGCGTGGCGACAATACGGCGACACGTCCGTCCTGAGCAACTCCCTTCTCATCCAAGACTGCTGCGGCTTCAAAGAAGGCGGCAACAATCTTAGTAGAGTCAAGAGCGTCTGCTGCTGCACCAGTACCAGATCCAACTTGGACCTGAGTACCACCTGGCTCAACCTTACCGGTTGCAGACACAGGGTGAGCGGCGCGAGCACCACGTACAATAGAACGGAAGATGCGACGGTCATAGTGCTCAGCAAGAGCGTAGCCGATCTTCTTAGAGATCTCACCACGAAGCTCATAATGAGACAGGGTCTCGTCGAGGTCGTAAACGAACGCACTGGAGACCAGCAGGTCGTCAACAACGATGGTCTTCTCAGCCACCGGTGGATCACCAGAGCCAAGGATGGGGGTACCAGGCGTATGGAAACCAGCGTCCATGCGTCCAGGGTAGATGAACTGAAGAGACTTACCGTTCTTCAGTGTACGCTTCATGACAAGGTCACGAGCGATGGTGTTGTGCTGAAAGCCTTTGAACATTTCACCTGAAAAGAGCTTCAGGTAAAGTTCATACTTATCACCACTACCACCATAACCAGTACCGGTACTTAGATTAGACCGGCCTAGCGCAGATTGTGTAGCGTTAGCCATTGTTAATTAAAGAAATAATTTTATCAGAACTCTAAACGTTTAGAAAAATTTGTAGCCAAATGTTGTGGTCTATCCCACCGTCTAGACGGCTAAGGGTATCCCTCGTAAGGGGCCAAAGCCAATAAGT
>Ga0181413_1000366_pt1 | contig 14066 bp, 14 predicted proteins | sample 36SPOviralmetaG_FD_130111 | JGI IMG/M metagenome (GOLD analysis project Ga0181413, IMG submission 130111) | Marine viral communities from the oligotrophic San Pedro Time Series (SPOT) site, San Pedro Channel, CA, USA - 36 SPOT_SRF_2012-09-28 | ecosystem: Environmental > Aquatic > Marine > Strait... | reverse complement strand
CTACATCTCCAGATGCTTCAATTACCTCCTCTTCATCTACATAAGCGTTTTCATCTGCTTGACTTTCTATTTGATCCGTAATCTCATCCATTGGGGCACTAGTAGGTTCTTCTGTTTCACTAGCGGTAGCAGAAGATTCATCTTTTTCTGGAGGGTTTGCTGGGATTTTTAATGATTCTATTATATTACCTAATCCTACTATTGATATTGAAATATCATAACTTCCATCATTATTAAATGACCAATTAAATTTAGATATTTTTCCATATAAAGCATCGTAATTCCCACTTGTATCTTCTCTATGTTTTTCTATATCTCTATATAGAGAAAATTGATTATAATCTGATTCAGGGTTTAAAAACTTTTCAAGTGGTGGAGTATAAAAATCATCAGGAGTTACGATTGAAAAATCATTATCAACATACTTTGAGTGACCAAATTCTAAAAGACAAGTGTAACCTGGTCTAAGATATAACACATCAATAAGTGCAAATTGTCTTCTACTATGACATTTAATGTTGACTGTAGTTGTAGCTAAAGCACCATTATTGTAATATTTAACGTCTGCGGATGTTATACCCGGCATGGGTACCCATCCTCTTTCTCCTATACCCCCCCATCCGTAAGCACCAGTAAAATTTTGAGTACGGCTAGCAAGACCTTTATTTAAACCTTTATAACCAGGTTTTTGTTTACCATCATAAAGTGTTGCTGTAGCCCCCCCATAAAGTATAAAGTTTCTAGCTAAAAATTTCCCAGTTATAGTTCCTTCTGGGAATCCCAAATTTTTAACTAGGTTGCCTAAAGGATTATTTGTTTTGTCCTCTTGGCCTAATAACTGAGCTAATTTATTAACAGTGGGGTCAGAAAAATCTATAACGTCATCCTCTTCTAGATCAAATCTTTCTTTTATTTTATCTATAGCACCCTGATTAAGTTTTTTAGAGTAACCAGTATCTACAGAAGATGCTAATCTTATAAAGGGGGTATTTTGGTTATAAGCTCTAAGCCCTACTCCTATTTCATTTCCACTTAAAGAAGTTTGTCTTATTTTTATCTGGTTACTTACATATTGATCAAGATCACCACCTAATATATTCCCCATAACTTAAATATTAAACTTACTAAATACGATTGGCATTATTAAAACTACTCAAAATAGAACCAATACCCACAGGAATTCTTAATTGGGTTCCAGGGGGAATACTTAAAGAATCAAAACTCATATTCTCAGCATTGGCCGAGGCTATAACCCAATAATATTTTGAATTTTTATAAAATTGTTGAGCTAAAACATCTAACCTATCTCCAAATTCAGTTATAACATAAATATCATTATTGTCTAATGGTATTTCGGGATAAGTAGTAGTACCATAGTATTCTACCCCTAAATTAGCAACTGATAGGTTAGTATTCCTAAATATAGGTGTTTGGTTATATCTATTCATTTTGTTCTGCTTCTCGTTCTAGTCTTAACTGTTGTCTTTGTCTTAATTGACCAAGGTGTAATCTATCCTCCTTATCTATGGGGTTGATAAAATCTTTATCGTATAAATTAGTACCATTAGGGGATGAAATTGAAATATATTTTTGTGTTGGGTCAGTAGCATCATCTGCTTTTTCTACTAAGAAATCATGTAATGGGGTAAATGATGCATTTACATTAATGATATGAGGTAATTGAGCTACATTATTATCGTAATTACCATCTTTATCTATGGCTATTTCGTAAGGGGATTCTTGAGGTATTTCAAATGTTAATGAATTAAGAAAACCAAAAGTTCTTCTTAAGTATCCACCTATAGTTAGCCTAAGTAAATTACCTCTCATAAACCCTCCTTCACTGTAATCGGGAGCTAATGTTGAAGCTAAATAGTTTAATCTTTGAAACATAGGTGTTAATTCTGGTTTTGATTGAGCCGCAACTGTGAAGCTAAAATCAATTTTTCTATCAAATCCTCCATAAGAGTAAAAATTATCAGCCCTACCAGCGTATTTTATAGCATTCCAATTTCCTGTATAATTGTCATTAAATGAATTAATAAATGCCCTAAATAAAAGATAAGTATTAAAAGTTTGGTCATCATTATCTATTACTTCAAATCTAAATTTAATTAAATCATCTCCATCTCCTGCGTCCAAAGAATCTAAAAATAATGGAGTAGTTGCATTAATCCTATCTAATGCATTCCCCAATCTAGGATTATAAGAATAATCTATTAAATTTCTATTACCTTCTACCCCATCAGGGATATGGGTACCTGGATTGCCAATATTAGTTCTTTGGAAATAAGTTTTATCACCTGTGTAAGAAGGACTTACTGATACTATTTTTGATTCTGGGATATTACCTTCATTATCCTTTTCAGTAAATCTTTTTCTAAAGTCTTCTTTTACTGCAGTATTACCCGGGGTTGCTGCTTCATAAATTTGATTTAGAGTTAATAATGCAAATTTTCTTGGGTTTGTATCCTTTAGTAAAAGTTGTTCAAATCTACTTTCTTTTGAAAATGTTCTTTGTCTATCAGAGTATTTTATTCTTGTGGTTCCAAGTCCTAAAATAGAACCAGGGCCCCCTGAATAGGATAATACTGTATTAGCATTAGGGTTTAAACTAAATCCCTTAAAAGTAGCATCACTGCCATCCACGGCAACTTTACTTAAATTAACTAATAATGAGTTATTACTTTCACCAGCACTAAAATCTGTGTAACGAGCATTTGTATAATAATCATCAGGGGTAAAATCTCCAAATGTATTCCTAAACTGGTTTATGCCTTGTTTAACTGTATGAACCCCAAAAGCACTCCCCCCAGCTTGTGCTAATATACCAGCAGGAAGAAAAGCTTTCTCATTTAAAAGAGCTCCCGAACCTAAAGTTCTAACACCTATTCTAGAGAGGAGTTGTTGTTTAGCTATAAAAAGAGGACCTTGGGGTGGATTAGTATCTGTTAAGAATTTTGTTAATCTTAAAACATCATCAGCACTTCTTAAAAATGCAAGCTGTCCTCCTCTTAGTAAAAAATCAGATGTCCCGCTTAAAGCCCCTACACCGGGTCTGTTTTGGTTTACTGCCCTGTTATTAATGGTTGCTACATTAATTAAAGGACCGCTTATAAATCCACCCCCTAGTCCAATATCCCCTTCAGGAATTTTTTTTACTATATAGGGTTGATTACTACTTCCTCCATTAGGACGATCTTTCCCAAACTTAAGGGACTTAAGATTTGTTGTCAGTTCTACTAAGGGCATCCATTACAACTTAAAATGATGTAGCACCTGGAGGTGCATTATCTCTATAGTTAATTGGGGGGACTAATCCATCTAAATCAAGCGCACCTGCTAAATTAGAAGTTACAAACTGAGAATTAGCCGAAGCATTATTGCTTACTTGACTATTATTAGGACCACCATTATTGGGGGATAAAGGTGAGCCTCCTTGTTGGGTCAATAAAAGTTCTACACTCATAATAATTATTTATTTATAAATATTAACCAAGTTCAGAAGTTGCTTGAGCAATAGTTCTTCCTACTTCACTTCCATCCATTACTATAGTATTACCTTGTTGGACTGTACCTATTAGTCTAATCACATTATCATTTAACTGATCTAATTTTGCTAGCATAGCAGAATTAGTAGCAGAGGAAGCGGCCGCACCTATTCCACCTCCTGATTTTTTCTCTTCTCCTCCTCCTCCACCACCAAAACCAAATTGTTCTGCTACTGCAGCACCTGCTACAGCTAGTGGATTACCTAATGCAGTAAGTGCTATTGCCATAGCTCCTAAACCTATAGATAAAGGTAAGAAAGAAAGTCCTAATGCTGTAAACCCAGCAGCAGTCTCTACATTAGCTATTTTAGCTAGTTCTGTAATTGATTCCGCCATCCCTTTTATGAAGCCTGTTATTGCATTACCTATTGATTCAATAATACTACCTATACCCTCTAGCACAGCTTTGAACATATCCCCGAATGCTGAGATTGCTGGAGCTGCTTGGCCTAAGGCAAATCCTATAGCTGCTATAGCTGCTGATAACGATAATATAACTGGAATGGCAGGTGCTGCACTTGCTCCAGCGGCTCCTACATTAGTTCCAAATGTAGTCATAGTTCTACCAGCTCGGGATATTCTAGCAGCTTGTGCTTTACTACCTATTCCACCTGTAGAACCAAAAATCATTAGAGCTATCTTACCCCCAAAAGCACCCTTAATAGCTGAACCTAATTTTAGTACACTTTGTAAAATTTTAGCTCCTATTAAAACTCTTATTGTATCAAATGCCCCTTTTAACATTTCAGTATTAGATAAAGCAGCAGTTAGCTTTTCTATGTAGGGGTTCATTATTTCTACTAGATTTGCCATGACCTTTTTGAATTGGTCCATTATCTCTAGTCTCCTCAATTCCGCCTTTTCAACAGCATCTGCTTTTTCTCTTTCCTCATCAGTCATATTTAAATTTATCTGATGATTGGTTATCATTTGGGCAAGTTTATCAGAAGTTAAACCCATTGAAGCGGCAATAGCATCTTGTTGGATCAAGGTACCATTTTGGAATCTATTTAAAAGTGCTTGATCTTTTACAAATTCTGCAGCTAAATCTTCTAATTCACCATTAAGAGCTAATTGTCTAAATTTTTCTCCATTAATTTGCATACCGGTAAGCAATTCAGCTTCTAGTTCTTTAGATATGGCTTCTTCAAAATTAAGTAAATTACGAGCAGCACCTTCTATATCGCTCAATTCTGCACCTAAAGCTTGGGCTTGTGCAACAGCCGAAGCTAATGCTTTTGGGTTTTTGGATAGGGATAATGCTATTCTAGGAGAAACTTTAGCAATATTTTCTACAAGTTTTCCAACAGCTAAGGCTCCTTTTCCTGTTCTAGCAAATTCTTGGGTAATTTCTATAGCTGTATTGGTAACATCTGCTAATTCAGTACCAAAAGCTTCTGACCTTAGTGCTAAAGTACCAGCTAAATCGGCGCTAAGACCTTGTAATTCTACTAATTCAGTAGCTTCCTTAATTGTTTCTTTAGAAAAGGCTGCATTAACATTTATCCCTAGCTGGTTAGTTAAAGCAACCATGGTTTTTATCTGATCAGTACTTGTAGTAATGGAATCATCCATTGTCTCAAAGTTACTGGCAGTTTGGCCTGTAAGATTTCTTAAATCTGCATTAGCTTTAGTAAATTCAGTAAAGGATTTGATGATTGCAGATATAATAACAAATGGATCAGTTAGGGTAGTAGCTAAACCTTTTAAAGTTTGTCCTATACCTGTAGCTGCCACTTGTAATTTAGCAAAACCCTTTGATATCTCACCCTTGCTTACAGATTCAGCAAGACTATCTGCTTTTTTCTGTGCTGCGGCGAAGGCATCGTCTAGTTTTAGGGCGGAGGCTATACTACCCCCCAGTATTTCCTTGGCTCCCTTTAAAAGATTTCCTGTTACCCCCAATATACTATTAGAAGCTTTTCGTTTTTCAACTTCTTTATCAATCAGATCTAAGATTTCCTGTTCTATAGCAAATCCTTGTTCTCTAGCTCTTAGTAAGTTAGCTTCTTCTTCGGTTAATTTTCCTGCCGCAAGTTGTCTATCAATAGACCTTGCAAGCATCTGACCCGATAAAGTGGATAATGATTTATCTTGAGCAAGTTTATCAGCATTAGCTCGAAGTTCCCTAACTGCTACTTCAGCTTTTTGTCTTTGAGCATCTAACTGTTTATCAGTTAATCTAGTAATGGCTTCTTCCTGATTCTGAAGAGTTTTAGAAACTGAACCTAGGGTGTTAATAGCTTTAGTAGCTTCCTTTACATTACTAATATTCTTACCAAATTCAGCATTTATCTCCTTAAGAACATCTCTATATTCCCCAAAATCGGCCACTAGACTATTTTATTATAAATATTACTTCTTTGTGTTTTTTGAGAACTTAGTTGAATAACTTGGTTTAGGTGAGGATTTTGGAGGGTTTTTTAAAAAATCTGGAATGTTCCTTTTATTAGTATCCCCCATATTGAATTTTTTAGTATTACTATCGGATCTAGCTTTTTTAACTTCTTCAGCCTCTTTTTTATAATGTTCTGAGATTGAAGAAGCTATATAGTTTCTTAACCAAATTGGCATGTTATAAACGGTGTGAAAATCATACCCACCTTTTCCATGAAATACGATCGAATGGATTTGACTAAAGAGATCGTTTCTATAAGTCTGCGTCTGGCCAAAAAAAATTCAGTGTAATTGGAATATCAATTTCTTTATACTTATCCCTCCCAACTTCAATAGTAGTAGAAAGATTAACATCAGGTTGAACTTCTCTAATATGTTTTCTTAATTCTCTAGAATCCATAGCTAAGAGATGATTATCCACAAATTTTCTAACATGAGATCTTTCACTTTCACCATCAACTGAGACTATTATATGTTTAAGTCTAGTTGACATATCTGCTGAAGAATCTTTTTTTAGTCTTTTTAATCCTTTTAACTCATTTTCGATTTCTCTTTCATCCTTGTGGGATAAAAATTTAAAAGTAATGTTTACCCCAGAATGTGGGAGGGTATAAGGGAATTCATTTACACCGCTTTCAAGTGCGCTATAATCGATTTCTCTATTTTCAACTGAAGATAAATCAACTGTAATTTCTTCATCATTATACCTAAACTTATAATTTTTTCCATAACCAAGAATTCTAGCAGCTACTAATAAAGCATTTTTATCTCCCACATATAAATCACTAAACTTAATTTTACTTACAATTAAGGATTCAAGTAATTTATCAATTACTGTACCTTTTTCAATATAATTTTGATTTGTGAGTATATCTTCTTCTTTAGCAGTCATATATTTCATTTCTACAACGCCAGAGGAGAGAGGATTATCTTTAGGATATAAAAGACCTTTGGAAGGTAATTCTACTGTTTCAGTAGGGAAGTCAAACTTAGTTTCAGACATAGATTACAATTTAAAAAAATAACTTTTTATTCAGTGATAAATATATAAAAAAATAAGAAAAAATGAAAAATTATGGAGAAGGAAATGCACTAACACCTTTTGATCCACTAAATATAAATAACCCTGAAGAAGAAGGGGAAATTTTTAGTTTATCAAACACGTTCAATTCAATAGGAGGGGTTTGTTGTGTTGAAAAAGTTTCAGTGTTGGCACTTGCTGTAAATAACCCAACAACTTCCATTGAAGAGGTTGATGAACCCGTAAAATTAATTGTTAATTCAAATGGTGTTACAAATGTAAATGAAGCAGCGGCTTCAAAATTTACAAAAGTTTCAAAACTAGTATCTATAATATCACCTATAATATGACCGCTTGCACTTATGATAGAAGATGTGATTGGGGTTGTTGTTGAAGAACCCTGGTCTGTTACTTGTTGTAATGTGGGAGTACCACCACCAGCCGCAGCTATAGACTGGGATACATTTTCTATGCCTGTTATAGACAACACACCATTTACTGTAGTTCTCCCAAAACTAGCAGGTTGATCCTGTATAGCTGGTTTTATGAATTTTGCTCTTGCCATAGAAAAAAATGTCCGGTAATAAATACCGGACATCTTTAAATATAAATAAATAATAAAATTAGAAATTCAATACACAATAATCTGGTTGTACTGTCATTGAGATTTCAACAGCAGCATCAACAGTATCATAATTATAATCTCCAAATGATGCTTCAGTAATCATTGCACCCTCAATAATCCATTCAGAAACGATATCTCCTACAGGTCCTAATACTCTGAAGGTTAATTGCTTTTTATAGAAATCAGAATACCCATCTCTACCTGTAACGGATTCATGGTGTAAGCGTACCCACTCCATTACAGCCTGAGCGCCTGAAGGAGTAATTGGATCAAATAAAGTAAAAGAAATAGGATTCCATACAGTTTTGCCTTTTACATATCTTTGGATATTGATGTGATTCAAAGCGACTGAACCTTGGGTTAAACTAACCGCACCTATTCCTTTCACCATAAAGGAAGGAAATCCATTCATCACCATTATAAACCTATTAGGTTGTTTAGGTTCAAAGGGGGTAAAAAATATTTCGTTTGGATCTATTACTGGCATGTTTTATATTTTATTATAAATATTATAAAAATTAAAAATTAAGATGGGAATGTAGCTCCCGTTGGCAACACATTAAAGTCTAATAATATAAATTCAGCTGTTCTAGTTGGTTGAATAAATATCTGACCTACTAATTGATTTCTGTCAATAACATCTGAAGTGTTATTTGTATCATCCATTACTACTTTAAAGGCAAATAATCCTTGTCTTTGTTGAACTGAAGATAAATAAGGATTAACTTGAGATAGGAAATCGTTTCTAGTTGCCGCTGAATTTTGCTCAAATACAAGATTATCAGATACTTGTGAAATAAATGATTTCAAGGCAATCAATAATCTTCTTACGTTTACTCTATCAAGAGCAGAAGCTTGTTGTTGTAATGTTTTCTGCCCAAATACAACTACTCCTTGTCCTGGGAATGTAGCAATTGGGTTAACTTTTCCTACATAAAGAGTATCTCTTTGAGATTGAGATAATTTTCTTTCAGCCTGTGCTACTCCTATTAATCCCCCTCTGTTAAATCCTGCAGGTGCAAACCAAGTTTCAGCTGTGGCATCCGTATTAGCATATACCCCTGGGATCAATGTTGAAGCTGGGACCCATACAAGTTGGCCATTGTTTGGTTCACTTATTTGTAACCATGGCCAATATGCAGCTCCATAAGAAGAATCTCTTTCACCTGCTTCCGTAGTAACTACTGAAACAGTAGAACCATACTTAACTAAATCTACTACTGCAATGGCATCACCTCTATTTTCTACCATCTCAATTAAGTTTCCTACTGGGGTTGGATGATCAGCTTGGTAAATACCTGGTGCAGAAATTATATTAAATCTATACTCGTCTCTATTAGCTAATAAGTTAATAGCATCTGTATAATTACCATCTGTTAATCCTTGAGTTCGGGTTCCAATACTTTCATATAAATTATTAGCTCCTTCAAATACTTCTCCAGTTGCAGCTCCAAATGTACCACTAGAAGCCAGAGGAATTGATGCTGTAAATTCAGTCTTAGCAGCACCATTATTATCAAAATAATCAGGTGTAGGTAAATTAACGGATTTTACTCTTACATATCTTGAACCATTTGGGTAAGATCCTGAAGTTCCAACATAAACATCAGTTCCAGATCCTACTAATTGTTGAACTTGGTTTCCTACTACTCTTTCAATATAATTAGACTGTCTAGGATCTAATGAAAGATTTGTAAATGTTTCTAAAACGGTTTTAGCATTATTTCTATCATCCCCTCTTCTAATTAAAAGAGAAAATACTCCTGAAGATGTGTTAGGTGATACTACTTCCCATCTAATATTATCTTTTGAACCACTTAATAAAGTTCCATTAGAACCTGTTGTGGAAGAAGAACCTGTTACTCCATGAGTTCCATCATCATTATTTAGAATAGCACCTTCAGATAGGGTTTCTAGTACAAAGGATTGTTGACTTTGAGATAAACTAGATGAAATGTATGAGCTAGTAGCAGGAGTGAATGAACCCGTAGCTACTCTAGTTACTAATAATGAAGTACCTCCTTGGGTGAAATAGTTATTTGCTGAAATTGAAGTTAAAAATGAATATTCTTCAGTAGAACCACTAACAAAAGTAGTACCAAATTCAGCTTCATATTCACTAAATGTAGTAACTAATCTTGGAATATTGGGTTTACCTTTTACTGTAGGTCCTATAATAGCGGCACCTGCGGTTACAGGCAGTGATCTAATTTGGGACTGATCATTTTCGTTAGCGAGTACACCGGGTGATAAAAGAGTTTCGGCCATTAGTCTTTATTTAAGTTTTGTTATAAATATCAAAACCTTTCTAAAAAAACTATGGGATTGGTTCGATTTCTCCCGTTTCTAATGATAACTTACCTTCACCATATTTATCTTCTAATTTTTTGGCTAAGGTTTTTTCTTTATTAGTTATTTCTGTTAATTTTGATTTTAATTCATTTTTACTATTTTCTAACGACGTAATTTCAGATTCAATAGTACCTAATGAATAAATTATATTATCAAAATTAGCTTTTAATTCTTTTAGTTCTTTAATTTCTTCTTCAGTTAAAACTTTTTTTTCTTTAATCATGACTTATTTTTACTATGATAAATATTAAATTTAACCCAAAGAATTAACTATAGAAGATAAATCAAACATAGGGGTATCAATTACAGGACATTCATGGGGTCTTCCATCAAATGAATAATCAAATAAATAACTATCTGGTAATATAAAATTATCTGGTAGGTTAGCTTGGATATTATTATGAAAAGAATAACCAAATATAGAACTTGAAGTTCCTACCCACAATACAGTGGATTTTTTCTGTAAGGCTGCAGCTGCATGTTGCAGTGAAGAGTCAATCAAAAGGTTTTTCTGGGAAAATAGTAATAGACCAAATAACTCCATATTAGTCATAGGATCTTTATGATGTTCTACATCAGGAATAAAATTATATTCTTCTCTACAGATTTGAATAATATGATAATCTTTTTTATAATGATCAGCTATGGCACAAGCTAAATCATAGGGCATATCTCTAGTCCAACTATAAGGTTGATTTTGTTCTTCTAATGGGCCTCCATTAGTATGCATAACCATGATAGGTTTTTCACGAGTCCATTTATCGTATGCTAATTGTTGTTGTCTTAAATTAAATACTAAAGATGGAGATTCTCCATTATATTCTAAATTATATAAATTACACCAATTTTTAATTAATGGTTCACGATGAACTATATGTTCGGTTGTAAAATAAGGTTCATGTTTAAAGATTAAAGTATCTTTATCTTTAATATAATCATTATAAAAATAAGGTGTATTTCCTATTCTGTAAACTCTATCTACAAAATCTAAATTAATAAATGATTCAGGATAAGCACAAATTATAATTAATTTTCTTTTAGGATGATTGTTTTTAATACATTTTGCTACTGCTGTAGCTGCTATATGTTTACCTAACCCACCTTCCAGATGGAATATACTATAACTACTCATTCATAACTTTTTACTATAATAAATATAATAATTTTTTTTTAAAAAACCTATCTAAATCTTAAATTTCTTTATCTTCAACATCAAATCCAGCTAATATAGCTTCTGCTTTAGTATAAGAAGTTACCCCATTAAATATAGAACCGGTTGTAAAAACTGAACCAGGTATATCATCTTCATACAAAATAACACATCTAGGATCATCATCTCCCGTATGAGGATATACAACATAAGCATATAAAGATGTTCTTTGATCTCTTGGAGGAGCATTCAGATCATAAACATCTGCAGATGCTTCATATGCGGAGCTAGAGTTTGGATATTCGTAATATAAATACATAGTTAAAATATAGAATAATAGTTATTTACTTCTTTTTCCAAGCCGATCTGTATATTTGATAAATCACCTTCATAAACGATAAATTCTTGCATATTATAATTAGCAAATTCAGATGCACCATATCCTAATACAAAAGAACTGACCCCGTTATCTAAACTACCATTAATAGTTAATAAATGTTGTGAACTGAAACTCGTACGTACTTCTCCTCTATTAGTTGGTGTATATGCAGCGGAATTTTTTCTGTAAGTGTTTGACAAGTAATTAGGATCATTTCTTGTATTTGTTGATGTGTTACCGTTTTGTGCTATCAATTGAAATCTTGTATCCTCTCGATATAAAATAGCTCTATCTGTTGATACCTTACTTACTGAGAAGAAATAATGTTGTCCTGTTGATGGTAAGTATGTAGTTTTTGATGATATCAAATCTAAATGTGATCCATTACTTGCAGCTAGGCCTGTGATTATGGGCTTTCCGTTTTCTTTTAATACTGCACCACTTGATACTATTTGTGGTTGATTTGCTGTTGTAGTTTGCTCTAAATTTCCACCATTACCACTTTGATCATACCACTTTGTAATAAAACCATCATTACTTCCACAATGCGTTAACAATGCAGCTTCATCAAGGTTACCACTACTATCAAATCCAATATCTGCTTCAGCATTACCTGATGATTCTCTTACTCTGATCACATCTCCGGTATATGCTGAGGATAGTTTTCTTATAGAATATGCTAATCTAATATTAGCTCTATATTTATCTACCATTTTAGCGCCTGATAAAGCTATAATTCCTAATGACGACATATTAAGAAGTTAAATCGCCTACTAGATGATATGTAGCACCTGCTACTTTTTTAAGTGTAGCTGCTGAACCTTGACCTACTAATTTTAAATTTCCATCTTTAGATAAAATCGAAGTTCCGGAACCTGTTTCAAATAAAAATTGGCCTGTAGATGATGTTTGAAAGAATTCAAATTCAGCCCCAGTTGGGACTGCTGGAAGTTCTTCTACAGAACAGGTTAAATTACCACCTACAATATGATAACGTCCAGCATTAGCTAAAGCGTTAGTTAAATCGGTTGTATGGGTGACTATAGGTTTACCACCCTGAAAGCATGCTGAACCTGACCCCGATACATGTCCAGAAATTTCTACATTATCAGAAGTTAATTTAGTTGGTATAGTTGTAGTAATTGGAGGTCCTAGATTTACTTTACCATTACCTGCAGAAAGAATAGGTTTATTAGTTAACGATAATAAAGTGAATCCCGAATTTGCATCATCCCCATGGGCATTATATTCATCTCCAGTATATGAAGAATTAGCTCCACTACCACTCACATTACCATTAAATACTACATTACCCCCATAATCTACACTAAAATTAGATGTAGTTAAATCTGTAATATCTGTGTTAATTACAAATGCAGGATTAGAATCATTTACTGTTGTTTGGGTTGCACTGATTGCAAATGGTCTTGTGTGGAGTTGTTGATTTGGAAATGCAGATGATGAAAAATACCCTGCATATGATGATGTTTGTGATGTTCCTGAAGGTCCTCCTCTATATTGTAATACTATACCAGAACCAACCTGGTCGTGTTCACCTAGATGTAATTCTAATTCTCCTTGGGCATTTGTAAATATCCCACCTGGCTCATAAGCAACATAAAAATTATTCATGTTGAGTGCTGGTGAACCTAAACCAGATAAATCTCTCTTACCAAATGTCATGGCAAGTTCGCCTTCTGATGCATTAGAGCCTGTTGTATATTTTAACCCAAATAACTGGTTAGGTACAGTTGCACTAAAAACTGTTCCTGTTCCTTGACCAAAATAAGATTGTAAAGCACCTTTACCTGTATCTGGGGAAGTTTGAACTATAAATGAACCTGTATTAGGTGCTCCGGTTAAAAATTCAAATGAAGCAGATTCATTTACCTCTAAAGTTAGATTTGATGCATCTGAAGCTAAAATATTAGTTGATCCCGTAATAGTTGATGATCCTGATAATGTAATATCAAAAGCATCTGCACCTGTGAATGCATCAACAGATTGAGAAACATGCCAAGACTGAATTACTAAGGATTGACTTATTTGGGATTCATAATTTAATACCTTTGCCATATGTTATAGTTCTTTATTATAAATACGCTGATTTATACTTTGTGTATTATCAGCTGGAATTTGTGTTTCAGTAGTAATAGTTATTTTAGTCTTTTCATCTATTTTCTTAGCGGCATTAATATCTCTTAGATATGTATCTGGAACTATGTAACCATATAATTTAATAGAAAATGTGGTTTTTACTACTCTTTCGGCTCCCAGAGGTACTTCAGTATTAGTAGCAAAACTATCAATTCTAGCCCTAAATTTAAATCTTTCAGGATCACCCCAATATGAATCAGAAGCATAATTCATTGCTTCTATAATTTTGTTATTTTGTTCTACAAAGTAAGTAGAAATAATTACATCATAATCAATATTTACATAATCAGGCATTACTGTTACATAATATTGTTTTTGAGGAAAATTTCTATTCAAAACATCAAAACTACTATAAGCATTTTTTTTATTATAAGTTTTAGTAAAAACTTGAATGTTGTGAGGGTTATTAGCATCAATTTTAGATGTGAATCTTT
>Ga0181413_1000361_pt1 | contig 14096 bp, 24 predicted proteins | sample 36SPOviralmetaG_FD_130111 | JGI IMG/M metagenome (GOLD analysis project Ga0181413, IMG submission 130111) | Marine viral communities from the oligotrophic San Pedro Time Series (SPOT) site, San Pedro Channel, CA, USA - 36 SPOT_SRF_2012-09-28 | ecosystem: Environmental > Aquatic > Marine > Strait... | reverse complement strand
TGAATCCTTTTATGAGGGGTTATAAAATGATTATACTTTATTGTTCCATTTCGTTTAATAGCTTTCTTCCCATCTTTGGGTTTTTGGCTGTCGCTTTTGCAAGATTTTCAATCTTACTCACTCTTTCGGTAAGCTTGTTCGTCCTGTGTAGAAGCAGACCACAGAACAATAAGTTGATAAAGATCAACCCTAAATCAAAATATTCATACATCTTCAGTTTCTCCCCATGGTGCTGGACCATCTGGATCTAGAAGGTCTTCTAAGCCATACTTTCCTTCAAACTCCATATGTTCTGAGTCTTTGTTTGAATTAAAGTAATCTTTTATGTAAATTTCTTGTATTGACATCATCCTATCATATGAATCAATTTTTATATTTGATAGCTTTTCAAGGTATTTTGAGTTTCTAAGCATCTTGAACGCAAGATTCTCTGGTGAGTATACACCCTCGTCAGAAAGTCCCGCAGAGCGCATGTTTGCTATCTTAGATTTTATTTTTGTGGCATATTGATACGCATCTAGATGTTTACCGTCTTCATATAAATCATCAACGTGATCAATTGATTTTGCAATCATTTCAGCTTTTTTCTCTGCTGTTTCTAAATCAATTTCAGGTTTCATTTTTTCAGGCTCTGAAATCCACTCTTCTTTCATAACTGACCAAATCCCAAGTGACTTATGTGGCTCGTTTGTATCTTGGAAATAAAGCTCAACTTCATGTCCACGGATCATAATATCATGTGTTTTATTCCAATTTATTCTAGATTGATCCAACATTCTCTTTACTAATTCAAAATTTTGATCAATATCTTCAAAATCAAATAAAATATGAAGGTCGATATCAGAAAGACGGTGCCAATTATATGAAGCAGAGGACCCTGTGATTACTATATCCTTTATTTGTGCAACAATTTCCATATTCTTTATTATATCTTCTGCTATAGCCTTAAGTTGTGATTGAACTTCCGGATCAATTTCCATATCTGTCCATATTTTTGGATTCAATTTATCTTTTGGCTTTAGAAGTCCTGAACTTTTTAGTTTTTTGTTTTTTATCGATAATTTAATCATTCTTTGTTTTTACCCTGATCATATCTCAAATATCTATTATTATAACTGAAGACTCTTCCTCTTCGTCCTCTTGATTTTTTTCTGGAAATATGATATACTCATCTTGTATTTCAAGTTGAATACTAGGACGATTGTCCTCTTCTACCTGATTCTCTTTCTCTTTTTCCTTTATCAAAAGGTCTAAAATAAATTTAAAATAATCTCTCATAGTGTTAATTAGGGAGATCTTCAAGGTCTGTTCTTAGATTTTCTAAATTATCTGTCAATAACTTACCACCAGTATATATTTGTATGTAGGGATAGTCTTCATACGCTTGTAAAACATCTGATACATAAAAGCAGTCTCTGATATCATCTAACAGGACTGTCAACACTTTACTGTCATAAAGAACAACGTTATTTAGTTCAAATCCAGATTGTCTAAGTATGTCTAGATAATTTGTTGCGTCCCATATAACTACCACGTTGTCTTCTGGGTGCATTGTTTCAACCCATATATCAATCATATCTTTATAAGAAACTGTAAATATAGATGGGCTAAGCAGACGTCTCTCTTCTTTCATTTTGAATGCCTATCTGCTACCGTCTGAGAAGCCCAAGCATTTGGTTTTAGCTTACAGTCAAATCCATACCCTTGAACATATCCCTTTAGCATATCAGAAAACTTAGAAGTTCCATTTTTTGTTCCAAAGGGAGAGACATCTAGGTGTAATTCTATGTTATTTGGCAGTATTTGAAATGTATTCATAAAGTATTCAGCTAGTTCAATAGATCTTCGAACTTCTTCAGTTATTCTTGTTGAGAGGATATTATATTTTTTTGTTGGCGTATAATCTCTATATAAAAAGTATTTACCACCTTTATTTTTAGTCAATAAGCAAACAGCGGTGACAAAGCATGTTCTTCTTTTTGTAAAAAATGAATCAGATCCAATAAAAATTTTATTATTTGTAGAGTGATTTAGAACGTTTTTACAAACTTCATCAAAAGTTATATTGTTTCCTGAACCAGAAAGCCATTTTTTGTTTGATAAGAGAGTCATATCTCTTTATACCATTTCTTTTTCAGCTTTTTCCATCTTCTTTAAGATTTCTGAGCCTACTGATTGATTTTGACCTGCAAGGTCAAGAACATCCTCAAAAAGCTCAAGATCTTTTACTAATATTTTTGCTAAAGAAATAGCTCTTTCTTTGGTCTTATCTTGTACAATCTCTAAGCAAAACTTTTTCCAAGTTTCAATATAATCTTCTTTTGGTTCTTCACTATCTCCAGACTGGTGGCTATAAGGATATTTTCCATATACTCTGTCGATAAATGCTTCCTTTATAAGTTCCTTTACATCATCTTTATTCATAATTTTTGATTCCCTTTGTCTTGTAGGTTGGTCAGCAACTGCAGTCGTGTTAGGTTCAGCAATAGAACTTTTAAGATCAGCTGGTACTTGCTTAGCATAAGCAGTATCTTTTTGCATTCTAATCTTAGTTTCATTGGCTGAAGAAATTAAATCTCTATCAAATTTTGTTTTAGGGTTATCTTTTATAATAGAGTAATAATCTGAAAGATCTTTTGATATTGTTTCAAGCTTTTTATTCATCATTTTTACAATTGATCTTTCCCTTCGATCTTGAAATTTTATTCTAAGGAGTTGCTTTATGGCGACAATATATTGAAAAGTGCTTTTAGGCCTTTGTGAAATTATACCACCGATGCGGGCGCGCCTTATCTTAGTGAATATATCATTTACAATTTCAGCTTTAGGGCCTTGACCGCCGGCATAATTGGTATAGTAAAATTTCCCCTTACCAACCCTAAAGAAAAGCATCCATTGAGATTTATCAAATACATTCATTATTTTTTCATCATAATCTGAAGTACCTGATGCCCTATCAAGGTCTTTAAAAGTGCCGTTACTTTCTCTACCTGGAATGGGGACAAATCTATCTAATTCCATAAGTCTTTTCCCGGCTCTTTCTAGTGACTGTTGTCGTTTTTCATCCTGACCAACCTCAGATTCACCGTCTTGCTGCTTTTCCCCACCAGCTTTAGGGGCATCAGGCTTTTTGCCTTTAGCTCCTGCTGCCTTTTCTGGTCCAATACCCTGTTTACCGGTGGTTTTTTTCTTTTTTCTTTTTTGAGGTTTCGCTCCCGGTTGGCCATCCATCGCATTAGCTTTTGGATCACCTGTGGCCTCTTCTCCGCCCGGTACTCCTCGGTCTTTTCCGCCACCACCGCCATGGCTTCTCCCACCAGTTACATTTATAGCCTTGCTTTTTTTTAGTTTTTGAATTGGTATCTCTTTTTGTTCACTAATTGAATTATTTTTCACTTTATTAGTACCTCTTTCTAAAAAGCCTTTTGTTCATTGAGGTGATTGGGCCGGCCGAAGCTCCAAGAGAATTCAATGTTTCTTGATTTGGATTGCTGCTAAAATTTTTCATAGCACTTAGTAGGCCTTCAACTCTCATATTTATAGATCTTATTATATCATTAGCATTACCAAGTTCAGACTCGGTAGTAAATCTTGGATCTCTTTTAGCTCCTGCGAGCGCTTGCGTAAAGAAACAAACCAACCTTTCATTGTATTTTCTTAAGTCGCGTTCTAAATTAGAGAGACTTGCAGGACTAGGAAAACTAGATCTACCTCTTTCGGTTGGTTCTATTGCAGCCCAGCTGTTGTATTTTACAGCTTTCATAAAGGATTTTAGCTGTGATAGATCATTTGGCTGAGAAGTGTAAACTAATGGAATATTTCCACCTTCAGAAACAATGTACGCAAAATTATACGTATTGTTACTTCCACCCACGTGTCCTGCGTACAAACTAACTATTTTTGAGGACACAGTATAGTTCATAAATTGTTCGATATCTGTCACAACTCCAGGTACTGATGGAATTTCAGAATTTTTTAGCTTTTGAATATCTGGTAATGTTATTTTTGAAAAAATCTCTCTTTGGTTACTAACTGAGGTGACTGCTTTTGTGATTTTTTTCTTTAAATCTTCAAAAACGGACAGATCAGCTTCTCTTCTAGTAATAAATTCGATTGCTAAATCTGAAAAATTATCTAAAGATCCGTATTTTTTACTTTTTAGTTTGTTACAAGGCACCCCCAAAGCGGTTTGGACTGTTTGCATCTTAAGATCATCAAGTGATTCAAAGCTATATCTACAGCCTTTGCAATATCCCCCTTCTTTTTTTTCTTCGGGAGGTTTAGGGCTAGGTTTAGGCAAGGGTTTAGGCTCAGGTCTAGGCTGCGCAGTATCAAAAATTGCAAAAAGTGCAGCGGTTCTAGATCCTATTTTACCGTCAACTGCAATTTCTCCTTCAGACTGCTCAGATACCGGTGCAAATTCTCCGGCTCGATCTGGAGTTGAGACAGTTGGTTTATAGTATAAGTTTTTGATCTTACTACCATCTGGGTCTATTTTCTTTTGATTTCTTAGTTTTTTATTGAGTGCCATGTATTGAAACTTTGCGATAAGCCTATCTAGGCCATTACAAGGCTGCGGAGGCAAAGCGTAGTCGTCTTTAATGACACCCTGATTTGCCAGAACACTATAAATAAACTTGGGATCTTCTAGTTTTGGATTTACTTCTAAGGCCTTTTGGTTTATAACTTTGCAATTGCCAGTATCACTACTATCCATACCAGGTGTAATTTTTTCATAATTTTTATTGTAACTTTCTGGCGCTTTTCCAGATATTAGATCTTTTAAGATGACTTTTGTTTGTTGTTGTGGTGGCGTTTCCTCTGAGTTAGCAGTTTCAGCACTGTCTTGTGTTGCTGGTCGGCTTGGCTGGCTTGCAGTTTGCTGTTCAGAGAATATTTTTCTTATCTCTTGTATGATAAAGTCTCGATTAGACATAAAATAGACACCTTTTGTTGTAAATTTACAAAATAAATAGTTTTCTACGTATTATATCACCTTAGTGAGGGGTCTTTAGCTGTATTTTTGAGGTTTGGAAGAAAATCTCTCTTTAGTTTCAGTAATTTTTCGAATTTTGCCTTTTGTCTTGCATCAAGATAGAGTGATTTTGGCTTTTTATACTCTCCGTTGATAAGTAAGTCATCAAAATTGTAAAATTTTGTCTTCGATGACGAATTTTTGTCAACTTTGTTTTGAGCTTGTATGTAAATTGGTGAAAAATTGTAAAATTCGACTAGACTTTGGTCTTCTTTATGATTTTTTTGATCTAAAGGCGCATTGGGGCAGCCCAAAAGTGAAATTGTTGCTAAAAATACTAAAATTTTTGAAAATTTCATAATAATTCAATGCCTCCTGATAATTTTTTGGTAAGTGTAAGCACTTCTTCGTAAGAAATTTGATTATTGTACTGTAATTCTTCAAAGACTTTTTGTAAAACTTGTCTTGCAAAGGCAGAATTTCTGTTTTTGTGTCCAATCGGAAGCGAAGAGACCACTTCGTTCACTGCGTCAAGAATAAAATCTTGTTTTTGGCTGGATTCCGCAACATCATCAGCGTTAGCATAAAGTGCTTTTAGGTATTTTTTTGCTTTTGTGACGGATTTTGAACAACCTTGCTTCTCACCAGGCTTACCATCCTTGGTTTTTTTATGGACACACTTGCCAATTCGTATATAAGGCATTTTTTTATTTCCTCAATCTGTATCATAGCCACAATCGCACGGGCAGCACTCGCACCAATCGCAAAAATCTTGCTCTTCATGGAATGTTATAAGATCAAAAACCTCTTGAAGATGATCCTCATCAATTTGTTCAACCATTTCTGTGAGATTTTTTGTTGCTTCAAAGGGAGTTAGCAGCCCTTTTTGTAGTTCAAGGCAAATAATACACATAATTTATCCTAGTATTTTATCCAATTCTTCATTTATAAGCTTCTCAAGGTAGTTATAGGTCTTGGACTCGCTTCGCCTCTGGTTATCTCTTATTTGTTTCGCAATTTGGTCAATAGTTTTATAAAATTTAGAACTTTCATTATTTAGCATACTTTGCAGCGTAGCCGTTTTGTTAACGATATCTTTGTTGCTTCCTCCAGTTCCGTCTTTAAAGCTTATAACCCAATTATTAGCAAAAGCGGTTGCATACTTGATGACAGCCTTGCGCGCTTCACTGCCTCCTACACGCCTCCCACCAGCACTCCAATAGCTAAGCGCCCGGGCAACTGCAATCCCTTTTGGTCCCGTTAGCTGTTTTATATACTCCGCAGCTTCTTCAGCCTCCTCGGCGGTTGCCAGGGCTTGATCGGCCGATTGGTCTTCATCATCCTCTTCTTCTGCTTGTTTTTCTGCAGCATCTGCAACTTTTTTAGCTGCTTTAGTCAGGGACATCTCCGGTCCGCTAGATTTATCAGCTGCTGGTTTTTTGGCCAAGCCTTTTCTTAGGCCGGTAAATTTTTGCAACAACCCCGGGTCATTCATCACTTTTCTATAAGCTTTAAGAGTTTTAGGGCCAAAAAGTCCATCAATATCATCCGGTTCCAATAGGTCATATAGAGCCAAGTCAGATTGAAAATCCATAATTGCTTGTTCGGTTTCACTACCATACTTACCGTCAGGGCCCTCGGCGACTTGTTCCTTGATTGATCCAAAAGTTTTACTCCCTGGTTGGAAATATCCTCTTAAAGCTTTTTGTATATCACTGACACCAAATGAAATATCTCTACTGAGCCTTTTTTGTATTGCGGCTTTTCGAGGCACCCGACTAACTTTACGATTGGTTGTTCCGGCAGCTGCTTGATCGCCGCTCGCGCCTCTAGCTGCTATGGCAGCAGCAACGCCCGGACCACCAGCAACAGCTGTGTCTAAGTTTATTCCTTGTGGTTTTGTTCCAAGCATTTGGTCAGCTGATGGGGCATTAAGCCCTGCAGCTGTCGCAAAGTCTGGTGCTTTCCTTGAAGAGGTGCTGTAACTATTTTGAATATCCACAAATGCGTTTAGTCTCGCTTTATTGCGGGCCCTGACTTGAGGTGCACTTCTTTCTTTGTTGAGATCTTGAATGGTTTTTTCATAATTGGCTTTTACTTTTTTCCAAGAGCCCATTGCAGCCACTCGTCGGTCATTTCTATTCCAAGATTTTGGACCAATTTTTTCATGATTTTCTAATTTTTTCATTGCGGCTAAAATATCATCACCGATTTCTGCCTGAGAACGCCCGGGCAATTTGCGCTCCATCTGCGAAATACCACCAACATGGCCCTTCAAATACTCGTTTACTAATTCAACTGCATCTTTAACATCCATCCCAGTCGAGATAACTCCAATTACTGTCCCTAGGGGACCTCCAATAGCGGTACCGGTTGCGATGAGTGCTAATTTCTGTGATATCTTTTTTTTGAAAAAACCAGCAACTTTTTTAAGAGCCGGCTTTGAACCTTTTCTGGCCTTGTTTAAAACTCTTTGGGCTCTAGGTGTCATTTTCTTAATCGTTTCATCGATCTCAAGATCAAGCGCGGCCTCAATAGCCCTCTTCTCAAATTTTTTGACGTTTTCGTCCTGCAAAGCAGCTACGGCATCGGCAGACTTTGCGAGGCCTGCACGATACGTGCGCCGCGTTTCTAGGTCAGCCATGGCGGCGGCCCTTCGGGCTTTCTCTGCATCAGCGGCATCCTTTGTGGCTTTACTAAAATCTGATGCTCTCATTCTACGCTGCCGGAAAAGGTCTAGCTGCTCCTCTTCCATTATAAGCTCTAGTTCATTTTGAATATATTCAAGAAGAAAAGATTTGGTATTAGACATTATAAAAAGCTCCCATAAAATAACAATATACAATAAATAGTGAATTTATTTTATATAAGAAAAGAAAGTTATTTGTTTAGCAACAAATACATTGCAATTTTTTCTGTCTTTTCGATAACCATAACTTCTTTGGTTTTAGGATTTGCGTGAAAGAATAAAGGAATTGATTTACCACCAGCTTGTTTGAACGCCCATTGGCCAAAGTCTTCATCTACGTTTACCCAATATATTTTATGAGGAAACTCAATTTGTGAAATAGCCTTTCGCAAAAAATTGCAAGCCTTGCACCAATCAGCAGCAAAAATAACCCACTTTTCTTTGGTTTCGTCTTGAAACTCTTTTACCATTTCTTTTTTAGTGGCCCATTTTGATTTTTTATTGCTTGCAAACTCTGCCGTTAGATTTCTAACGGCAAGCTTTTCGGCGGTACTGAGTTCAATATTACCACCACAGCTCGATAAGAAAAGAATAGATAGAATTGAAAGAAATATTTTCAAGGATACTCCTCACCTGTAAGCGCCTGCACTCTCTTAAGAGCGTTGCCAAGTAGAATCACAAGCTCGTAATCAATCTCTTCCGGGCTTTCAAGCTTTCTATAACAAAGATCCATACCGGCTTTTATATCGTTTACCAATTCTTCAGGCGAGACCATCTGCCCAGAAGGGCTAATAGGGTCCCGAACCATTCTCGGGCCATCAAGCTCTTCTTCGAGAATATATTTTAGCTCTTGATTTATCATTTTTTGAAGTTTATTTTTAGATATTTTCATTGCACCCTCCTAAAGCGCCATATAATATAAATAGTACAATTGCCTTTCGCCGCGAAAATTTTCAAAATTTTTTGCCGGTATTTTTTTACCCCTCGCGCTCCCACAACCCCAAACTAACCCTACCATAAGGGAATAGGGGAATAAATAGCTTACAGAGCTATTCTACGCTTATATGATTTATACTACGCGACTATTGCGATGGGCATCGGAGGACAATCGGCTGGGGTTGGTTTATCTCTAGCCTAAGTTTCCAAGCTTTCGACCCAAGGTCCGCAATGCGCGCTTGGTTGCGCGCAGCGCCTCGCGGTCGGTGGACGGCCGGTCGTCGGTACCTCTGTTGACGGCAAGTCGAGCTAAAAGCATGGTAATATTTTTTACTATTTCAGTTGCGCGCTCGGTGGTAAAGTTGATTCCAGGGATTGATCTACCTTCAACTTTGCCGGCCGATGGTGGATCTGACTTCATCGCCGCGGTAATAGCTTCGCATGCTTTTTGGATTGCTGCGCAGTTCTGTTCAACTCTCTCCGCGGATGATTGTTGCTCTTTAAGTGTGTTTTCTATTTCCTCTCTTATTATTTTTATTAGATTTGACTTGTTCATCTTATTCTCCTATTCGTGCATGCACTATGTGCTCTCAATAATTAGTTACCAATCTCATAGTAGATCAAAATCTCCGAAAATTTCTGTGTGTGTATCGCTCGTGTATCTAGCGCCATGTAGGTGCATGTAGGTGTAAGACTTACATTCGGCTACATGTAGGGCTAGGGGGGAGGGGGTAGTACCCTTACCTACATCAACCTACATTGAAAAAAAGAAAAAAAAGTTAAAAAAAAATAAAAAAAGTTTAGATACATGTCGGTTTTTGTCCCGAAAAGTGGGAGCTATACCTACACATACTTACATGTAGGTGCTCTAAGTAGTTGATATCCTTATGTTTTTCACGGTCACGTTTTTAGAATTGGAATTTGTGGCAATCTGTTCTGTAAGTATGCGGAATCATTAGGCTTTCGTTCAAGTCACTTTCCTTTTCAAAAATAATTCGGTATAATATAGACATAAGCAAGGGGGAAAACGAAGCGCCCGGTCGTTTTTCCTGATATCAATATGGGCATTTATGAAAGGAAAGCATTATGGCTTTCAAGAAAGTTGCATCCAATATCGTTAATTTGTCCTTCACTGTCGCTTCTGAGGACGGCAAGTATGGTGTGAATCTCACACAGGCCATCGTCAATGGTCACTCTCAGGGGGTCGCTTTACGGGCGATCAATGGTGCCAAGAAGAGCGCCGCGATCCAATTGGATCCACAGGCTTTGGTCGATTTGCGCGATGCGCTAAATGAGATCCTGAGTGAAGATCGGTAAGGTTTTATACTTTACCAATAACCCGGTATACAATGGGGTATACCGGGTTTATATAAACATTACCTTATAAAGGATTACTAAATTGTATTATACTCATCAATTCATGGGTCACAGTTACGAAGTTGTTAATGGTTCTCAGCGTGATATGTGTCTTCGTATGGCACGCATTGCTGCAACAATGGGCCATTCTGATATAGCAATTAATTATCATATGCGCGCGATCGCTGCACCCGGTTGTGCACGTGCTCATCGATTGGGGGTGCGACATGGCTAGGCGCACAGCTCCTAAGAAAACCAAGATTAGTCGATCATGGACCAAAACTAAAAAGAAGGGCTAGGCATAGGGTCTACCCGGATATACAATATAATATAAAATAACTTAAGGATATCATATAATGTCTAATCAAAATGCAAACGTTCTTCCATTCGTCACTAACCAGAAAATCGATACTGTTACCTATCGCACCGATGAATGGGTGTATGATCCAAAGGGTAATAACACGTGTCCAGACTTCAAAGTGCGCGGCCATCATAGCAACGGCGCCAACCCATTCCAGGCCGTACGGCTTGAAGTGTTTGTGAGCGGTCGCCAGTCGAACGAGAATTTCCATCTTGCCAAGGCTGACGCCGAAGCGCTTCGCGATATGTTCGCGGATATTGCGTCGAAAATGGTATAAATCCCGCCTAAACCCCCACCAAAAGCCCCCGAAAGGGGGCAAATCCCCTTAAAACCCGGTTTTGAGATCCTCAATAAAATCAAGGGGTTAGTTTACCTTGCTCTAGGCGGAGATAAACCCACGCCGGCATAGGCGCCGCATAGGAGCTATTAACCCCTAATCCATCCGCCGTCCGTGCTAATGCTCACACTACACGGCACCTATGCCACCTCTACCGTTATTATACTAACGCCCTAGGCTGCCATTATACATTTAAAGTATAACTCCATCATTTCTATTGTTTCCACGACTTGACCACCATCTAAAAGATAAATGATATCAAGTAGATAGCCGCATGTTAGCATAATAACGCTCCGTTAGTAAATTGACGATCTAGTTATAGTGTACTAAGTCACCCCCACTATATAACACTTTTATCCCCCAGCATAACACTATTTCACATTATTAGGGTTTTTATATATTATATAAGTGGAAGGTAACCAGTACCCTACAGGGTTTTACCCTTTCTTTTTTGTTTTTATCCAGCTTTTAGCAATTTTTGTACTACGTCTAGACACTTCTATGTACTCCTAGATTGATCTTACCTTTTAGAGTATCAGTCTTGACCCATTGCTGGATACCTGAAGCCCATGCTACAAGTGTTTCGTTTTTATTTCTTCTTTGCTCCAGTGCAACACCGTTCTTGATATCTTGGCTTGTGCTTTCTTTACTTTCTACAAACATTATATTTTATCCCTTCTCGACTGTTCTTATGGGTCGGTTTATAGTTCCGCGCTTGCTATAGCTTCGGTTTACAATGTAGCTATAATCACGCATTCGATTTGGCTGCTTAGGTGTTTGAAACATATTGTTTACTCCCCTGCTGCCAAAACCTCATTGACTGCTGCTAGCAGATCGGTTAGTGCTTCCCGGTCTAGGTGGATCGCTGCTGACCGCTTTGCACCGTTGATCGTCTTTAGGCTCACACCTTGTGACTGACCATTCACAATAGCCTGGTTTAGTTCAACGCCTTGCGTTTTCATTGGACGTCCTTTGCTGTCCTCGCGTGGTGCGTTCTGGATAACGAAAGCCAAGTTTACGATGTTGGATTGTACGCGCTTCATAATGTTTACCCTTTCAAGGTAATGTGACCCGCTGTGGGTCGTTTTGGTTTTGAGAACCGAAGCCCTTCCCCGATTCTCAATATATATATTATCTCAAATATTCATGCAAAAGTCAAGAAAAAAGTTGCATGCCTGTGTCGATTTATTTCACCTACATAGGCACACATTTGCCTACATCATGCCAAGCCAAACTTCTTAAGCATGGCTTGCACCTCATCAAATGAAGTTGGCACATCATGAATAGACTTGGCTACTCGCTTTGCCTTGCGTGGTGCCTTGGCCATTGCTGACGTTTCGGCTCTGATTTCATCGGCCGTCCATGAACCACGTTCTAGATCTTGACCTGATACCACAAGCGTTTGCGGTTCAAGCTTTTGGCGTCCTAACTTCTTTGCAAGTAGGACACGGGCTTGTGTCTTGCTTACGTTGCGCGATGTAGAGAATGCACCGGACCATAGGGCATGGTCATTATTAAGATCACTAGGTAAGCGGTAGTAAAAGCGAGTAGCCATAATTTATGCCTTTCTTTTTTTGTTATTGGAATTTGGGACCTTCCCTCATTCTCAATATATATATTGTCTCATTAATTCATGCAAAAGTCAAGAACTATTTTGCCCTTGTGTGTCGATTTTTTTTAGGGATGCTGACAACGCCAATTGAATTCACCTTCGAGCGCATTACATCATAGGTGATGCGACCATCAAAGTATAGTGCAAAGGCATACTCGGAATCGGTCATTTGTGTGATCGTGGCTCGGTCGAAAATACCCTGCTCTTTTAGTGTTAGCGTTGACTCTACAACTACTTTACCGAGATGTACATCTGTAATACTCTTGTTTTCGTGCCTGTGTAAAGCAACGATTTTGTCAAGATCATTTGTCGCTTGAACTTTGTTCCACATTTTGGTTACCTTTACATGATCTCCATCTACAAATGCTTTGAGCAATTCATTACCATAATTTTCAATATTCATAATTATTTTACCTTCCTTGGTTATTATTTTTTAGTGTGCTTGTCTGCTAGCTGGCCTAGACTGAAGCAACTTTATATCGTTTAGGATTTCTCCTACTACCTCACGACGTTCTATGTCGTTAAGATTCTCAATAAACTTTTGGTTGATCAAGTCAATGATAGCATTCACGTTGAATGCTTCCTGTAGTGTGTCGGCTGAGTTTGTTTTGCGATAATACATTACTTGCACCCCTTGCAAACATAGCCGCCCCATTCGGGTTTGCGTGCGTTTGGAAAGTATTCCATGCAATAAAGACAATCCATTCCATACTGGTACGTGCCCCTATGATAGCTTTCTTGCCTGTTGAGGTTTAGTCGGTTTGTTCGTTGCTGAAACTTGATTCTAGAACGCATGCCCATATTTATGGCCTTTCCCTATTGTTTGTATTATAATACTATCAAAAAATCAAAGTGGTGTCAAGAACTATTTTTCGAAAAATTCATCATTTTTGTATTCCACCGAATATAGGCTTTGATCACCTAGACAAATACTGACCGTGTTTAAGTTTGTTGTTCCGCCGGTAAGCTTTTTTTTGTTGTACCCGGCTTGCAATTGCTTGATTACCTCTGATGTATTTGGCTTGATGATTAGCACACATTTTTCCTTGTGAAACAACCCAAAGTAGTGATCATTTTTTGCATACTTATCAATAGCCTCTTGCGTGTACGCTCCGTTATAGATACCAACAGCTTTTAGTGGGGCAAGAAGCCTTCCATTTTTTCCCGGTTTGCCGAGCAATTTCTTAACTTCATTATTCTTTTCTGATAAGGCCTTGGTTTTATACTCTGCCATCATACCTGTTTTGGGATCAAATGCATCTGAACCGTATTTATCGGAATTCTTTCCCGCCGAAATTGCTTTGTGTGCGTCGTGACCTAACTTTTCTGCCATGACAGGCTCGCGCCACTTTGTTTTGTCTGTGACCTTTTTGTAGCCATCTTTTTCTCCCTTTGCATATAGGGCATGGGCTAATTCTTCATAAGAATAATTCTCAACTAAAATTTTACTTTTCATCTTCCTATCCCCAACGCCGCCTGCTTCGTGCCGACATATTGATACGCGCCTTTGTTGTACGCTGGTGCTGTACATCTCGCCTTGCGTTTTGTCTCTCGATTAGCTCTTACGCTACCGCAAGGAAGGCAAGTGTAATAACCATATTCTCTTCGCTTTGGATTGTACTCTTCACCGCAATCAATACAATGTGGTTTCATTTTTTAGCCTTTCGGTTGTCTGGTTTGAAACTAGGGTGAACCCAATGGAAGCCGAGTCTTCGAGATATGATTACATCTTCGAGTTCCTTGTATTCCTTTGTTCCTCTATCGACTAAATAAGTTACGCCGTCGATGGTCACAAGCATTTTTTATCTTCCTCGATTGTTTATATATATA
>Ga0181413_1000357_pt1 | contig 14150 bp, 14 predicted proteins | sample 36SPOviralmetaG_FD_130111 | JGI IMG/M metagenome (GOLD analysis project Ga0181413, IMG submission 130111) | Marine viral communities from the oligotrophic San Pedro Time Series (SPOT) site, San Pedro Channel, CA, USA - 36 SPOT_SRF_2012-09-28 | ecosystem: Environmental > Aquatic > Marine > Strait... | reverse complement strand
CAACGCTATGACAGCCTACAGGCAGGCTTTGCGAGACACGCCACAGCAGGCTGGTTTTCCGCACACCATCACATGGCCCACGAAGCCGTGATATGTGAAAACCATTTTCCTGTACTTGGTACTAAACACCTACACATATACGTGGGCTATCGGGAGCAGGACGAGGCTAGAGCATTACAGAATTTGTCGATACAAGGAGATAAATAGCGAGTCAGACCAAACCTACACTTGGTATCTACCTTGGCCTAATTCATATTGCCCTCCTTACGTTATTCATGAGGTGACAAATGATTGACCCACTTACCGCAGTAGCGGCGGCGACTAAGGCATACGCAGGGGTCAGGGCATTTATTGAGGCGGGCAAGTCTATTGAGGACACGTTTCAGGTAGTGGCTAGGTGGCAAGGACATGCGTCAGATGTGATCTACGCAAGTGAGCGTCAAAAGAAAAAAACAAATCCTTTTAAGAAGGTAGTGTTTTCGGGGTCCGTGGAGGCCGAAGCCGCAAAGCTTTTTGCTCACAGAAAGCGCATCCAAAATCAACGAAAAGAGATAATCCAGCTTTTGCGGTACGCCTATGGAAATGAAGGCTTGGAAGAATACCGAGCTTGCATGAAGGAAGTTCAAGCCCAGCGTCAGAGAGAGGTGTACGCCCAGCAGGAGGCGAAAGACACAATCGTAAAGTCTGGGTGGATTGTCGTTCTTCTGGGAATTGCCGGGGGTTTAATTGGGTTTATTGTTAAAGCAGTGTCAGGGAAGGGGTAGTGAAGTGGATCAAAATATGGTTAACACGCTAATCACCCTTGGTTCAGGAGTTTTTGGATGGTTGATTAAGACGCTGTGGGACTCTGTTAGAAGACTGGAAAAAAATGTTGGCGATATGGAAGTTCTTGTTGCCGACAAATACGTCAAGCGCGACGAGTTTCGTGAAGATATACAACGTATATTTCAGAAGCTAGACACGATAGAAACAAAAATTGATCGAAAGGCAGACAAGTAGTGTTTGGCTCTGGTAGTTTTTCTGCGTCTTCTTTTAGCCAAATTGCCGGTGGAAATGTATCTGTCGCCTTAACGGGCGTATCTGCAAGAGCATTAACTCCGAATCCTGTCGAAGAAAATGGCGGCGCAATTACAGAAAACTCTTTTGCTGAGGCTCCTTTTGCGTCAGAAAACAGTGCCCCGTTTGTCATAACCGTTGATGCGGATGGCAGTGTTTCTGTAACGGGGTTACAGGCTACCGGCCAAGTAAGCGGGGTTATATTTAACGCAACCGCTAATCTGACGGGGTTAAGCGGCACAGGCTCTGTGGGGTCTATTGCTGTTGTTGAAAGTAAAACAATAAATGTGACCGGGGTAGCGGCCACGGGCATTGTTGGTGGGAACGCCGCAGAGTCTGGCGGCGCGCTGTTTGGCGGATTGTCCTTTGCGGAAGAGCCTTTTGCAGGTCTTGCCGACGACATTGACAGTACCATTGATGTTGCCACGGGGGTTTCTGGGTCCGTCACAGGGGTAAGCGCCACTGGGGCGGTTGGCACGGCAAGCGTCACGGGAGATGGAATTGTTCCTGTAACGGGGGTTGCGGGCACAGGCGCAGTGGGTTCTGCCACGGCTGAAGGTGGTGCGATTGTCAGTGTCACGGGAGTCTCAGCGACAGGCGCCCTGAGCGGTGTCACTGTTGTTCAAGGAACTGGCGTCAATGTTGCGGTTAACTCGCCAAGACTTCAGGGTCAGGTCGGTATTGTTACGCCAAATGCGGAGTTAAAAGTATTCGTGACTGGCGTTGCTGGAACCGGCCAGATAGCCGGGGCATCCGTTGTTTCGTGGAATGAAATCATCCCCAACCAAGACCCCAATTGGGTTGAGATTGCGGCTTAGAGGAAGACATGACTAGCACTTACACAACAAACCTTGGCATCGAAAAAATCACAACTGGCGATCAAGCTGGGTTGTGGGGCGCCACAACTAATACCAACTTTGACATTTTAGATCAAGCCGTCAACGGGATCATAGCGGTGACGCTTGGGTCGGCAGGGTCTTCAGGTTCTCCTAACACGTTAGCAGTAACAAACGGGTCCGTGTCTGACGGTAGAAATAAGTTTATTGAGTTTTCTGATGGGGGAGACTTGGGCGCCACGGCTTATGTCCAGCTTACGCCAAATGACGCAGAGAAGATTGTATTCATCAGGAACAGCTTATCTGGCAGTAGGTCGGTAATCGTTTTTCAGGGCAACTACAGTGCTTCCAACGACTTTGAGTTGGCTAACGGAAAAGACGCTGTCCTAAAGTTTAGCGGGATAGGAACTGGGTCTACAGTCACTCAGGTGTTTGTTGACCTTGTCGCAACGAATGTAACCGGAAACCTGACGGGCAATGTCACAGGTAATGTAACCGGAAATATCACAGGCGCTGTTACAGGTAACGTGTCAGGAAATTTGACAGGGAATGTTACAGGCAATGTCACTGGAAATGTAACAGGTAATGTAACCTCATCAGGCGCCTCTTCGTTTTCAAGCATTGACGTGAATGGCGGCGCAATAGATGGCGCGATAATCGGCGCTAACTCCGCCGCCGCAGGCACCTTCACTAATTTGACAGCGTCAGGCACGTCAGCGCTTACGACAGTGGACATAAATGCTGGCAATATCGACGGCACCAACATTGGGGCTGGCACTCCGGGGGCAGGCACATTTAACGCCCTCGCCACGACAGGCGACAGCATTAGAGTGGACACCAGCCAGACGCCAGCAAGCTCCTCGGCGTCAGGAACAAAAGGCGAGATTGCCTATGACACGGATTACATATACGTCTGTGTCGCAACCAACACTTGGAAGCGGGTAGCACTTTCTACCTTCTAAGGAGAAGTCATGTTACAGGCACTGCTAGGGCCGGTCACGAACCTTGTCGGCGGGTTTCTCAATAATAGACATGAGCAGGCGCAAGCCAAGCACCAAGCAAAGCTACAGGTAATACAAAATGATGCTGATTGGGAAGCAAAAATGGCGGCGGCGTCTGCCAGCAGTTGGAAGGATGAGTTCTGGACTATCGTGCTCGCAGTCCCTCTCTTTTGTCTTGGCTACAGTGTCGTGGTTGATGATCCCGCTATTCTTGATCGCGTTTCTAACAGCTTTTCTGCTCTGGATACTCTTCCAGACTGGTATCAGTATCTACTGTTTCTTGCGGTGTCCGCGTCATTCGGGATCCGTGGTGCTGATAAGCTGATGAAGCTGAAGGCTGGCAAGTGACTCCCGAACAGCTTAACGCATGGCGGATTATCCCGCGTGTACTGATCTTTGCCATGATTGGGATGACATATAGGACGGTGGAGTGGTTTATGTCTTTGCCCGACCCTAATCCTGAGCAAGCGGCGTTGGTCAGCGTAATGACAGGGGCGTTGACCGGAGCCTTTGGTTTGTTCTTGGGCAAGAAAGAATGAGCGAGTTTAAGTACTTTAGCTTGTCTGATTTTGACTGTCAGGAGACAGGTGAAAACGAAATGGACCTTGAGTTCATTATGGATCTGGATGAGCTACGAGAAGCGTGTGGGTTTCCGTTTATAATCACTTCTGGATACAGATCAAACAAACACAGCCTAGAGGCTAAGAAAGAAAAGCCGGGAACGCACGCCCACGGCATTGCCGCAGACATACAGGTCAAGAGTGGCGCTGAAAGAATGCTGGTTGTGCGTAAGGCCATAGAAAGGGGATTTAACGGCGTGGGAGTGGCTAAGACATTTGTTCATGTGGACAAGCGCCCGTCTACTCCGGTGATGTGGGTATATTGAGTGGCTCTTACAAAAGTACAGTTTAAGCCGGGGATAGACAAGGAAGGCACAGAGTATAGTGCCGACTCGGGTTGGTTTGACGGCGACAGGGTGAGGTTTAGGAAGGGGCGCGCTGAGACCATTGGCGGCTGGACAAAGTATGTTGGTGGCGCAATCAAGGGGGTTGCTCGATCCTTGTTTGACTGGGGTTCCGCAGACGGCAACAAGTATCTTGGTATAGGCACAAACCTCAAGGTGTATGTTGAGAACGGCGGGGCCATATTCGACATAACCCCAATACGACAAACCACCAGCGCAGGAGACGTTACATTTGCCGCAACGAACGGGTCTTCCACCCTCGTCGTTAGCGACACATCTCACGGTGCAGTTGAGGGGGACTTTGTAACCCTGTCTGGGGCCGCGTCTTTAGGCGGTAATGTCATTGCCGCCGTGCTAAATCAAGAGTATCAGATAGACTTAATTGTTAACGCCAACTCGTACAATATCACCGCCAAAGACACTAGTGGTAACACGGTAACAGCAAACGGAAGTGACACAGGGAACGGCGGCTCGTCTACGGTAGGCACCTACCAGATCAACACGGGGACCAACTTCTACGTGGACAGCACGGGCTGGGGCGTAGGGGGCTGGGGTATCCCTGCGTTTGGCGAGTCTGTTGATCTGACGGTATCAAACCAGCTTCGCCTGTACAGTCAGGACGCCTTCGGAGACGACCTAGTATTTAACCCTAGGGCCGGTGGCGTATTTTTCTGGGACGAAAGCGGCGGCACCAGCGCCAGAGCCGTTTCGTTGTCGTCTCTTGGCGGTGCGTCAAACACTCCTGTGGCGGCGCTTCAGGTTATGGTGTCTGATATAGACAGGCATGTCATCTGCTTTGGGGCCAACCCGATTGGGTCTGTGGCGCTAGACCCTTTGTTTATTCGCTGGTCAGATCAAGAAAACGCGGTTAATTGGACGCCAACAGCGACAAACAGCGCGGGCGGTCAGGTCTTGTCAACAGGGACAACGATTGTTGGCGCAATCAAGACAAGGCAGGAGATTCTAGTTTTTACCGACGTAGGCATACAGGCCATGCGGTTTGTCGGCGCTCCATTTATTTACTCATTCTCTCCGGTGGCGGAGAACGTCAGCATGATCTCCCCCAAGGCGGGGGTGGCGGCGGCTGACGCAGTATTCTTTATGGATAGAGAAGGCTTCTATGTGTATCGGGGTGCGGTGCAAAGGCTTCCATGCTCTGTTCTGGACTATGTTTTCTCAAACCTCCAATTCGATCAGCGGTTTAAGATATTCGCCACAACCAATCCTGATGACTCGGAAGTCACATGGTATTACCCAGTAGGCGATGCAAGCGCAGACATAACAAACTACGTTACATTTAACTACTTAGAAGACAACTGGTCGATAGGGACGTTAGATCGCGGAGCATTCATACACGCGCCGACCAAGGAGTTTCCGATTGCGGCATCCAACAGCCTGACCAGTGATAATTACCTGTACATCCATGAGTTTGGGCACACAGCGGATGGCGAGCCAATAAATGCGTTTATTGCGTCTGGAGGGATTGGCCTTGGTGACGGGGAGTCATTTCTGTCGTTAAGAAGGGTGATCCCTGACTTCACCTTTAGGGGCAGGGAGTCAGCCGTGGACTTATCGCTTGAGGTCAGGGGGAAAGACTTCCCGCTGGACTCGGAGTCTGTCTTGGACACCGCATCAATTAATAGCTCTACAGGTCAGTACCATCTTCGGGCTAGAACAAGAGAGATGATCGTCAAGATATCAACCAATGGCTCTGAGTACGGGTGGACGCTGGGTGACTTGAGATTTGACATTAGAACGGATGGGCGCCGCTAATGACAAAGTACACAACCCTCCCCGTAGCGACACGGGAGTACGAACAGCAAAACGAGCAGGTCGCTCGTCGCACTGTAGAACAGTCACTGCAAGATATATCGGCAACTGTAGAGGGCAACACAAACAAGACCAACAAGGACTCGTCGATGGCGTTACGTCGCTTCCAGTTCCTGCTGATGGGGGCTGGTAATGGCTGATGTCATAAAGGTTCTGGGTCAGGTGGACGCGGCGGCAACCACCACGACAACCCTCTACACGGCTCCTGATTTAAATCAAACAACAGTAAGCTCGTTTAATGTATGCAATAGAACGTCTGGCGCGCTGACATTTAGGTTGAGCATTCATGTAGCGGGTGCTGGCGCAGACAACAAGCAGTTTATTTATTATGACAAGTCAGTCGCGGCAACGGATACATTTTCTGCTGTGCTGGGGCTGACACTTAACCAAAGCGATGTGGTCAAGGTGTACGCAAGCGGCACCGGCCTTAGCTTTAACATGTTTGGGGTAGAGACAAGCTAATGAATCGATATCCAGCAAAACCGTTAATGGACCAAATGGCGCAACATGGCCGCTACGGCGACTCCATGTTAGTCCACATGCACCCTGCTGAAGTTGCAGGGATTGCCTCTCTGGTTCCCGGCGGGCTAACGACAAACCCTGTCACAGGACAGCCAGAGGCGTTTGCCTTCCTTGCCCCGATGCTTCTGGGTGCGGCAGGTATTACCATGACACCTTTAGCGTCTGCGGCCCTTGTCGGTGGAATTACCGCTGTAGTGGAAAAAGACCTTGGGAAAGGACTTCTTGCCGGTGTGAGCGGACTGGCGGGGGGCGCTCTTGGCAAGGGTCTGGGTGACATGCTGGGCACTGCTGGCGATGCCGGAACGCAGGCCGCGCTGGATGCGGGGTCTGAGGCAACTCAGGCAGGCTTAGAGGCGGCGGCACAAACGGCATCAACAGTATCAGATGTAGGCTTACAGCAGGCTATTGAGGGAACCTCTGGAACGCTGGAGGCCGGTATTGAAAGGGCGATAGCAAACCCAACCGTAGATATTACAAATGTAACCGCTGTTCCCACATTGAACACCGACATAAACACAATGTTGCCATCTGATTTGGTGTCTGGCCCAAAAATGATAAGTCCAGAGCCAAACCTTAGCCTTACTCAAAGAATAGATGAGGGCGTACAAAACATTGGCACTATGGGCCAGCTTGGCATTCTGGGTGCGTCTCAGGGGGCTTTGGGTGACATGGAGATGCGTGAGGCGAATAGAGCGCAGGGGGAGGCGTTTCGAGCCAAGCGTGAGGAGAAGTTAAATCAGGCTCGGTCAGACCTTGCGGGGGGAATGTCGCTGGCAAGACAAAGGTCTGAAATGGGCCAGACTGTCAGGATGAACGAGGGCGGCAGTACTGGCGGGGCGACAGTGGTGCAGACTCTTCCCGATCAAGAAGCCAGTTCTGCTCCGGGGGCGGGAGAACTACTAGCGGCGGCTCGCTTTTTTGGTGTTGGTGATCGCGGGTACGGAGGCAAGTTGCCTTCTCAAGTGCAGGCAGACCTTAGAGGCTTAGACGTTATTGCGCCTCCAAAGGACTACTTGCCGGGACTTGAACCGGAGTTTAATTACTTCCAGACACTGGAAAGAGACGAGGCTGGTAACATCATTGGAACCCCTCAAGTCCCCGACAGGTCATACAGGCCGACACGCACCCCTTTAGTTAGCCAAGGCCCATATTTCGACCCAATATTGCAGTCTCCGCAGTCTAACGCACAGCTTCAAGAGTATCGCCGAACACTTTCCGCCCTTGATCCCGGCCCAACAGATGTAGGGAGTGTTCTCGGCATTGCCTCAAAGGGTGAACGGTTGACGCCACAACAGCAGGCGGTGTTTGAGAGTTATTACTCGCAACCCGCACCATCAACTCCGGCGACGGAAGCGGCGGAAGCCAAAGCAACTCAGATTGAGCTTTTAATGGGTCGCGGCATGACCTATGAGGAGGCACTAGAAAATCAAAATAACGCAATTGCTCAGGGCTTTGATCTCAATAATGATGGGGTCGTAACGAACCAAGAATTTGCTCAGGCCACCTCATCATCGGGCAATCAAGGAACAGCCGCCCCGAGTCAGCTAACTGCCGATCAGCTATCATCTGCGTATCCCAACCTGACCCCTGAGCAGGCCCAAGCGATAATTGATCTCGGGATCGGCAATCTGTTTGGCGGGATGGGTGGGGGTCTTAGCTTTAATTTTAATGCAGGCGGCTCTACTTCGGGCGCCCCTCCCGAGGTGGCTCTGAGAAGCTCTCTGGGTGAGACGCGCATTCCGGGCGGCGGCATTGCTCAGGTTCCTACTGAGTTTAATCGCGGCGAGATGGGGGGGATACCTCCAGAGGCCGAGATCCAAGCGCTTCAGTCTGCGGTTTTGGGCGAGGTAGAAGAGGGGCTTGCCAATCAGATTATTGAAATGTTTGTCCAGAAGTACGGGCCAGAGATATTCCAGTTTGCAAGAGAGGCAATCCTTAGGAATGTTGTGCCAAACGCGCAAACAGAAGGCATGATTTCTGGCCCCGGAGGGGGCATGGATGACATGGTTCGGGGTATGATAGGCAGTGAACAGCCTGTCGCGGTGTCGCCCGGAGAGTTTATTGTACCGGCGGATGTAGTGTCTGGGATTGGTGACGGTAGCTCTGATGCTGGCGCCAAAAAGCTAGACACGATGATGGAAAGGGTGCGCGTTGAGCGCAACGGCACAGCAAAGCAGGCTCCCCAAATAGATGAAAGGAAAGTGATGCCTGCATGAATATAAGCCTAGTCCCACTAGAGCACGCCTCGTCAGCTTGGAATGATGTTAGAGACTATCTGGAGCCGGCGGTAAAACGATGCAATGGGCGCTGGACTATGGAGCACCTGTGCGCCGCAGTGTCGATGGGGGGCACTCAGTTGTGGGTTGCCTTCGACGACGAAAAGGTCTGGGGCGCATTGACCACAGAAGTCACCTATTACCCCAACAAGCGAATACTCTCCATGCACTTTTTAGGCGGGGAGGATTTCGACAAGTGGTATCACCTTCTTTTGGAGCAAATCAGTCGCTATGCCAAGGACATGGGTTGTCATAGCATTGAGGGCGTGGCTAGATTTGGCTTTTGGAAATATCTACAGGCTGATGGCTTTGAGAAGTCGGCGGCATTTTATGAAAAGGAACTAGGCGATGAGTAAAGGCGGCGGAAGTAGCGGGCCTACTGAGTCAACAGTAACTCAGTCAAACTTACCAGAATACGCAGAACCGTATTACAGAGAAATGCTTTCTCGTGTTGGCTACGAGACAACGACTCCGTACACCCCGTACCCAGTAGATCGGATAGCGGAATTTGCACCGGGAGAAAGAGCCGCACTGGGGCGCTTTGGGGAGATGGGCCTTGCTGGCACTGCCCCAGAGCTAGATGTGGCAGGTAATGTTGCGGCAACCGTAAGCATGGGCAGTCCCTACGCTGGAACGATGCTAGAGACAACACGCAGAGCGCAAGAGATGCCTTCGATGGCAGATCCGTATGCCATATCCAATTACATGAACCCTTACCAGCAAAATGTTCTGGACAACCAGATGCGGGAGGCTCGTCGTCAGTCCAGCATTATGGGGCAAGAGATTGGGCTACAGGCCGCAGGGCAGGGAAGTCTTGGCGGATACCGTGAAGGTATCATGCAGGGAGAGCGCGAGCGCAACCTAGAACGACAGCTTGGTGATATCTATGGTGCTGGTATGCAACAGGCATTCGCTCAGGGACAGCGCGGTCTTGAACTGGATAGGGGTTATGCAGACCGAGCGGCTAGTTTGGGGCAGTCGGCATATCAAAACCTGCTTGCTGGAGACGCCCAGAGGATTCAAGGCGCTGGTGTATTAGGTGAGTTTGTAGATCAGCGTCAGCGTATGGAGATCGACAGGCTCCGCAACATGGAAGAGGCTGGCAGGAGAGAAAGGGACAAGAAGCAAGCCTCCATGACTCTGGGTTATCAGGATTTCTTGCGTCAAAGGGCGTACTCGCAGGAGATGATCGACACTTACAGCAGAATATTGCAGGGGCTACCGGCAAATCCCGGTCAAACCCAAACAGCTTATGGCACTGGGCCGTCCGCATTACAGCAGTTATTGGGAGCCGGGATTGCGGGGTTTGGTACGGCTAGAGCGTTTGGATATGGAGGAGGCCAAGGATGATTATGAACCTTCTTGAGATCGAAGATGCCGTAAAGGGCATGTCCGATCAGCAGTTGTTTGCGGAGGCGATGAGACCAAGCGGGAACATCCCTCAGTTCCTGATCGTTTCCGAGAAGCAGAACAGAGACAAGATTCGCAAGGAGTTTGCACAAAAAGACCTGCAAGAGGGAACCGTCTCAGAGCGGATTATGGCGGAAAACTCTGGCGTCATGAGCGCTATGCCTCAGCAAATGGCCCAAGGAATGCCTCCTCAAGGGATGCCCCGGATGCCTCAGCAAATGGCTATGACCCCGCAGATGCCGCAGGGAATGCCTCAGATGCCCCCGCAAGCGCCCCCACAGGGCATACAGCAGGTTATGCCGCCTCAGATGATGTCTGGGGGTGGAGTTGTAAGGATGGCTAACGGCGGTGTGCTGGAAGAGGTTTTGGCTACAGGGACAGACCTTACACAACAGAGGCTTAGGGGTTTGCTGGTTGCTGGAGTTCCAGAAGCTCAACTTATGCAACTTGGATACAACGAAGACGATATTGCTCGCGGGCGATCTGGCCTACAAGAAACATACAATATGTCCATTTCTGATGATTATGTTGGCGGTATGCGAGAAATTGAATCTCCCGCAAGGAGAGACCCTAGTCTTGTAGCCCCAAGCGGCCAGCGATATAGCCCCCCTCTGGCCGAAATAGCAAGCGCAACAACCGACTCCGCTCTAGGCGCGATGGCAGATGGCTACAACGTGTATGATCAAGCTGTATCTCAAGACCTTGCTCGCAGTGTTGGCCCAATCAGACGGTATGATATTGATGCGACCCAGAGGGTTAAGGACGTATACAGAGATGAAGGACTTGGGTCTGCAATAGGGCAGGCTGTTAGAGAGGCACCGGGATATTTGGGCGCATTAGGCACCTCAATAGCTGGTGATTTTAATAGGCTTACTGATGCGGCGGCTGACCTCCCTGTTGTTTACGAGCCAGCCAGAGCAATCCAGAGAGCGGTTACAGGTTCCGTTCCAGAAGACCCTACCGCGAGCTTTCTTGATATTGAGCTTGGGGACATTTTTGACGGGGGAGAAGACGCTCCAAAAGAAAACCCAAATCAAATGGTTGATCGATTGATTCAGGAGCAGATTGACCTCAAGGAGTTCAACGAGGGCACTTTTGACGAAGGCATTGCGTCAGTCGGAGGCCCGTACAGAGATGAGTTTCTTGGCGAGGACTTCACTGGCGAATTTGAACCCAACGATGCGGCCAACCCCGCTCAAGATGAAACTGGCAAAAAGAAGCCAGATGCAACGCGAGTTGACATTGGAGACGCAACAATACCAAGAGGCGCAGATGCCGCCGCAGGCAGGCTTTCTGAGTTGCAGGCGATGATCGACAGGCAGTCTGCGGCAAGTAGCAAAGCCTCTCAGGGTGCGGCCCTGATTGCTTTAGGCACCAGCATAATGGAAGGCAAGACGGCGCAAGGCGGGGCAAAGGCTGGAGAGATACTGGCTAAAGACGCTCAAACTCGCGGAGCCTTGCAGTTGGAGGGTGCAAAGCTGAGGCTTGCTGACGCCCGTCAAGGTGAAAAGCTAGACATAATGCGTCAAGACCTTATTAACAAGTTAAAGATAACTGACAGGCAGAGCCTGATGGCCGCGCTAAGTAGCTATGAAACCACCATTACGGCTCTTAGCAACAACACAACCCGCATGATGACAAAAGAAGGCCAAGCGGCAATGCGTAGGCTAAATCAACAGCAAGATCTACTTAGAAGCTTGCTTATTCCAGACGTTGACCTTGGGGGCGCAGGCGCCCCAGTGGGTGGGTCTGAGATAAAGGTCGATTTCGCTGATGTAGCGACAAGCTAATGGAAGTTACACTGCCAAACGGGACAGTCGTTACGGGTGTTCCAGATGACATAACTCAAGTTGAGCTTGCACGAATTGCGGTCAAAAACAATCTCGCCACTGCGGAAGATTTTGGGGGCTTGCTGTCTGACGATGACACCACAACCCTTGGCGCACTGGGTGAGTTTGGCAAGAGGGCGCTAGGCGGCATAGGCACGGGTTCGGCACGGGTAGTGTCGGGTCTTGGACAGCTTCTCCCCGGAGTTGACGATGAGTCCCTGATCAAAAAAGAGATGGCTTTCAGGAAATCAGTATCTGACGCCCTCGACTACGACCCAGCCTACGACGAGAACTACATAGCCCAGCTTGGAGAGGTTGCCGGAGAGATGGTGCCTCAAGTTGCATCGCTCTTTGTCCCCGGTGGCTTACCCGCAAGGGCGACTCAACTGGCGACAATGATCGGCCCTGCGGTATCTGAGGGTGGCATGGATCGTGCCGCAGAAGAGCAGGAGAGGGGTGAGGCGCTTACCGATTACGAAAGGCTGGCATCCAAGGGTGCGGATGTCGTTTTGGGTAGGCTGGAGCAGTTTGGCCTGCCCAGTAGGATACTGAAGGGACTACCCAAAGGCTTTTTCCAGACCGCAGAGGGCAACCCAATTCTCCGCAGAATTGAGTCTATGGTCATGTCTGGCCTAGCGGAGGGCACTCAGGAGGCGGCTCAAGGCATACTGAGAGATATCACCACCAAGGCTATCTATGATCCAGACAGGGCCATTGCTGACAGTGTTGTAGAAGACTTCCAGCTAGGCGGCGGCGCTGGTGCCTTGTTCGACTTTGTTATTAGCTCCGTCACAGGGGGCAACAGAAGAACGCCCAAGGTTGACGCCCCAAACGAGATCGACCCTCCTACCGACGAAGAGATAGAGGCAGAGCAAGAGGCTAGGGCTGAAAACCTAGACAAAGAAACAAAGCGCAGAAAGGCTGTAGACGCTGAGGTTGCCGCTCAAGCCCCCACCACACTTCCCGATCCCAGAGATACGACAAGCATAGACCCAGAGCTATCTGCTGATGAAATAACCAGTCAGATTATAGATGTTGCTGGTGCCTATCGTGGCAGAACAACCATACCCGCAGGCTCCCTCTTCGAGGTGCAGGAGCAGGAAGGTAAGTTTTATGTGACTCATGAGGGCGAGCAGTTTGGCCCAGCTATGCGCGATCCCATTAAAGCGCAAGAAGTCAAAGCCGCTCTCAGCGAAAAAAGCGACAACCTCAATGTTGAGCGAATAATCGCAGAGTCTGGCATTGAGTACACCCCACAAGAGTCCGCCAAAGTCATGCGGTTCTATCAGCAGATCAGAAATGCTGGCAGACGCTACACCCCAGAAGACCCAGCAGAACCAAATCCAGAGCCGCCACAACTATTACCCCGCCTTGAAGGCCTGAGAGCCGCCGCTCTTGCCCCCGAGCCTGTTCCCCCTGCCCGTGTTAACTTGTTAGAGAATAGGATAAACACGGCCCTGAACCGCAAAGGCGTTGATGTTGATATCAACTCTGCCGAAGGTGCTGGCATTGTCCAGACTATTGTTGGTCGCCCTGTTTCTGAGTCGAAGCCACTGGCGGACCTTTCTTCCGTGGAGCAGGACTATGTGTTCCAAGCTATCCAACAAACAGACCCCCTGACCCCCCAAGCAAGAGCCACCACAGAAGCTGTAGAGCAGGTTGACCCAGTTACTGGCGTCACAACCCCCGGCCAGCCAAGACGCACAGGCGCAACAGCCACCCTCACCATCCCGAACTTTGCCGCAGTTGCCAAGCCTGTCGAGCCTACAGTGCCGTCTGAGCCTGTTGAAGCCGGCAAGCAGATTGTCCCATTCGACCCCGATCAAGAAACCCTCCAAGACGCGGCAATAGAAAGCGAGATTGCAAGGCAGTTGCAGGCGATCTTGAAGTCCGTTGGCTTGTCGGATGATTTTGCGATTAGGACGGTAGATCGTGTTGGCTCTGCAAGAAGAGACACCGCTGGCAATGTGTACATAACACCGTCAGAAAACGCACAGGGCGACCCAGTCACCACTTTTGGCGCCATACAACTGGGAACTCAGGTCATACAGGTGTCTGTAGACGGGGTAAAACAGCGCGTTGACCAAGGCATGTCGTTTGAGGAGGCGACTGCCGCTGTGATGAACCATGAAATTCTACACGCACTGCGTGGGTTGGACTTGTTTACGGCAAAAGAATACAGCCTTCTTGAGAGACTAACCCGCCAATACACGAAGCCGGGAACTGACATGACCTATGGTCAGTGGGCGGTCAGCGAGTATCCGGATTTATCAGCGGTGGCACAGCAAGAAGAGGCGATTGCAGAGATGATCTCTGACTCGCTAACCAAAAACGTGCTGATAGACGGGAAGGCTAGGGCGCTATCTGGCAAGCCAGCAGGAATTATTCAGCGTATTGTTGACTTGTTCAAGCGGCTTGTCGGATTT
>Ga0181413_1000356_pt1 | contig 14154 bp, 14 predicted proteins | sample 36SPOviralmetaG_FD_130111 | JGI IMG/M metagenome (GOLD analysis project Ga0181413, IMG submission 130111) | Marine viral communities from the oligotrophic San Pedro Time Series (SPOT) site, San Pedro Channel, CA, USA - 36 SPOT_SRF_2012-09-28 | ecosystem: Environmental > Aquatic > Marine > Strait... | reverse complement strand
TAGGACTGTCTGACGAGCTACGACTTATGGACTTGAGAAGAACAGGCGTGACCGAAATGGTTGATGCAGGTGTAGATATTAGTCAAATTATGTCTGTTACAGGACACGCAAACATTGGTTCAGTACAGCCATACATAAAAAATACGTATACGAGTGCAAATAATGCTTTGACAGCCAGAACGAATCATGTTAAAAGCATTTCAAATGCCGACACGGAAAGTGATACATTATGATAAATGATATATACAGTTTAGTGTTACAGTTAGACTTATGCAATGGAGAAACAAAGCGTATGAATTGTCCTAACTGTAATGGCTACAAAACTTTTACAGCTACAAATAATATGGGTAAGCTCGTATGGAATTGCTATAAAGTTTCGTGTTCTATCTCTGGGGGAGTCCGTGTTCAGCTTACCTCTGAAGATATTAAAAAGTCTTTAGGCTATGCTGTAAAAGAGTTGGACAATGCTGACTTTTCAATGCCAGAGTATGTAGTTCCGTACAGTGGACAGCGTGATATTACTAGATTTACAGCAAGGTTTGGCATTGACGAATGGGAGTTACACTATGATGTAAAGGACAATCGTGCTGTATTTCCTATCATAGATAATGGTTATATCGTAGATGCTGTGGGACGTTCTTTGCGAAATAGTTTACCTAAATGGAAAAAATATGGGAATAGTGGCTTGCCATACTCGTTTGGTTGTGGTAAGGTCGCTGTAATTGTTGAAGACTGCGTGAGTGCTTGCGTGGTAGGCAGGGGAGAATTTGTGGGAGTTGCTGTGTTGGGTACATCTCTTGTCGAATCACACAAAAAGTATCTCTCGCAGTTTTCGACAGTGGTTGTAGCATTAGACCCTGATGCACTACCGAAGACAATAGCGTTCAGTAAAGAGTTAAGAGGGCATGTGGACGAGGTAAAAGTTTTACGTTTGACAGATGACTTGAAGTATCAAAATAAAGTTGACATGGAAAATTTAGCAAGAATAGGAGATACATCATGGAATTAAGTTTAGTCAGAAGTCTTATGGACAGGAGCTTTTACGAAGAACACAGAGGTGCTAGATGTCCAGACAGATTGTTTAGTAAAGATGTACGAAAGATTAAGACAGCCGTAGATAAAGCAATGTACAACTATGAGCGTACAGTAACACCAGACGAGATAGAAGCATTATTTATGGCAAACAATCCGACACTCACTACTGCACAGAAAGGTGCATACAGTGATTTGTTTAAGAAGATAAAGCAAGAACAACCTCTAGGAAGTGACGTAGCACAGGAAGTCTTGTCAAAGTTATTCCAACAAGTTGTAGGCGAGGATATAGCGAATCTAGGATTTGATTATGTGAATGGTACACAGAGTAATCTTGAGCCGTTGCGTAATATTTTAGAGAGCTATGGTGATGACTTCACACCTAACCTCAACATAGAGTGGGATAATATGGACGTAGACACTTTGTTACAAAAGAATGATATGGAAGCACGTTGGGCATTTAACATTCCATCACTTACTAGAGCCGTTGAGGGTGTCAACGATGGACACCTGATTGAAGTGGGTGCTAGACCTAACACAGGTAAAACGTCTTTTCATGCGAGTTTGATTGCAGGAGTAAATGGTTTTGCAAGGCAGGGTGCTAAATGCATTGTGCTTTGTAATGAAGAGGGCAGTCATCGTGTGGGTCTACGCTACCTCACTTCGGCTACTGGTATGGATAAGTACCAGATAAAGGAGAACCCTAGTAAAGCAAAGGAGTTGTATGCACCCATCCAAAAGAATGTCAAGCTACGTGATGCCACTGGCAAGGATATGTCTTGGGTTGAGAGTGTATGCAAGTCGTATCAGCCTGACGTAGTTGTTTTGGATATGGGTGATAAGTTTGCTAAAACTGGTGGGTTTGCTAGGACAGACGAAGCTCTCAAAGCAAATGCTGTCCATGCTCGTATGATTGCCAAGCAACATAAGTGTGCCATATTCTACATGTCGCAGTTGTCTGCCGAAGCAGAAGGCAAGGTTGTACTTAACCAAGCTATGATGGAAGGTAGTCGTACAGGAAAAGCGGCAGAAGCCGATTTGATGATTTTAATTGCGAAAGATGCTCCTGTAAATAACAAGAGTGGTAATGACGATGGTGGGGAAGAAAGTACACTGCGACATATCAATGTAGTTAAGAATAAGTTATCAGGTTGGCATGGTCGCATCGTGTGTGATTTAGATTACAAAACAGCGAGGTACACAGCATGAACCAATTAGATTTATTTCTATCAGAGAAAACTAAAATAGACCAATCTATTAAAGACATATCTGAAGTTCCTATTTACTTTGGTGATAAAGGACAAAGAAGAAAAGACTTAAACAGAACCTCTGACTTTATAAAAAGACTACGAAAAGGAAAATACACTGTGTATTCCACTGGTGGTACACATCTACTTCCAAAGTATGAGGGCAGAGAGGACTTTCCATATCTAATAAACAATGATACGGACAAGGTGTTGCGTCCTAGCTTTAGTCGTGCTGTTTACCCTTGCTATAGATTATACGATGATGACAGGCAAGGTTGTTCTATATATAGCCACAGAATATTTGGTATGGCTTTTGTATACAATGACTTGCCTTTCGATAATTATAATCTAGATCATATAAATGAAGATAAATTAGACTATGCTATAGACAACTTGCGTTGGGTGTCCGTATCTGATAATATGAAAGCTATAAAAAATAGTGCGAAGGCAAAGAACAGTAAGTTTAAAATATATTCTAGCGAAAATTATGTGTGAGGTAATATGAAATTAATATTAGATGTAGAGAATACAGTAACAAAAAGAAATGGTCGGATGCACCTTGACCCATTTGAGAAGAACAACTCTCTTGTGATGGTGGGTATGAAAGGAGACTTCGGTGAAAAGATAATTACATTTGACCACAGCGAATCAGAGCCGACACCAAATGGCACAGGCATAGTTCAAGATATGCTAGACAACACGACTGTTCTGGTCTGTCACAATGTGGCACACGATCTTGTCTGGTTATGGGAGTCAGGTTTCAAGTATGATGGAGTAGTCTTCGATACTATGTTGGGTGACTATGTATTACAGAGAGGACAGAAGAAACCATTGTCTCTGGAAATGTGTGCAGAAAGATACGAGCTTGACACAAAGAAGCAAGACACTTTGAAAGAATACTTTAAGAAAGATTATTCTGTTCGTGATATACCTCACGGTGAATTAGCAGAGTATCTAGCTTACGACTTACGTGCTACAGATCAGTTGGCAGACAAACTTTTCGAAAGGCTGTCTGGTGCAGATGCAGGTCTTATGAACACTGTGAGTCTAACCAATATGGTGGCTGTCTGCTTGTGTAAGATATATCGAAACGGTTTTATGGTAAACTATGTTGAGCTAGAGGAAGTTAAACAAGAGTTTGAAGCAGAGAAGAAGAAACTTATAGCTGATTTAAATGTACAGGTGCGAGAACTCATGGGGGATATTCCTATCAATCTCAATAGTCCAGAGCAGTTGTCTTGGGTTATATATAGTCGTAAACCAAAAGACAAGAATGATTGGTCAAGTTGCTTTCACAATAGAATGGAGCATAAGTCATTTAGCAAAAAGATTCGTGACAAAGCAGAGACTATATATAAGAAGAAAGCATTTAGGTGTGAGTCCTGTGAGGGCAAAGGGTTTGTGCAACGGATTCGTAAAGATGGTAAGCCATATGCCAAGATGTCAAAGTGTTCAACATGTGACAGTCAAGGATTTATATACAAGCAGGTATCGAAAGATATTGCAGGACTAAAGAGACAGCCTTGTAATGCACGATGGGTGAGTCACAGTGGATTCACAATCAATAAGGCAAACATCGAAACATTAGAGAACAAAGCAAAGAGACAAGGGGATGCTGTAGCTGAAAGATTCCTGAAGAATATACGCAGGTTGTCGGCTGTAGAAACCTATCTCTCTAGCTTTGTAGAGGGCATCGCAGACCATGTAAAGCTTGATGGTAGGCTACACGTTAGATTACTACAGCATCGCACCTCTACAGGCAGATTTAGTGGTGCAGACCCTAACATGCAGAATATGCCTAGAGGTGGTACATTCCCTGTGAAGCGAGTGTTTGTGTCTCGTTGGCAAGAAGGACAGATATTAGAGTCTGATTTTGCACAGCTAGAGTTTAGAGTTGCTACGTTTTTGTCTCAAGACAAGACAGCCATGCGAGAGATAGCAAACGGTGTAGATGTACACGCATATACAGCCAAAGTTATCTCTGATGCAGGACAGCCTATAACTCGACAAGAAGCAAAAGCACATACGTTTGCTCCTCTTTATGGTGCTACAGGTTATGGTAGGACTGTAGCAGAAGCTGAATACTACGAGCAGTTTACTGGTAAGTATGAGGGCATTGGAGCATGGCATGAGAACCTTGCAAACGAAGCTATTGAAACACTAAAGATACGCACACCATCAGGCAGAGAGTTTTCTTTTCCAGATGTGCAAAGAAAAGGCAAGAGCAAGGTTACGTATGGTACACAGATAAAGAACTACCCTGTACAGAGTTTTGCTACGGCTGACATTGTTCCTCTGGTGCTGATAAAGATCAGTGAAAAGCTAGAAAACATGCAGAGTTGTATTGTAAATTCTGTGCATGATTCCATCGTCATAGACATTCATCCTGATGAGAAAGAAGCTGTATTAAAAGTAATGCAAAATGTTAATAAAAATTTAAAAAATATAGTTGACAATCACTTCAATATAGACTTTAATGTACCTTTATTGTTAGAGTCTAAAATAGGATATAATTGGCTTGACACTAAAGATGTCTTATGATATAACTATAGATTCGTTAATTTAAAAAGGAGATAATACATGAGTACAAACATTACCACAATCGACACAGATAACTATGCAGTCATGGCTAAAGCTATGGGCATGGCTACTGACACAGGTACAAAGCAAAAAGCAAGCACACTCGCAAGGTTACGCATCAATCATTCACCTTTGATGGGGCAGTCTGAAATCAACGGAAAGAATGTAAATGTAGAAGTTGTCGAGGGTGGCACATACAAACTTGACATTCCTGATGGTGAAACATTTTATTCCACCACAGCGAAGGTTCGCCCTTTCGTACAGAGGTACATGTACAAGCGATTTGTCATGGGTACAAACGATTCCCCAAACAAATATATTAAGACTGTTATGAATGACAATCTTAATGTTGACCTCAAGGACAACGATGGTGGGTTTAACTGTGGTAAACCTGCAGGGTTCATTCAAGACTTCAAAGCTCTTGACCAATCCACACAGGATCTTATTAAGCAGATCAAGAGAGTGCGTGTTATACTAGGCACAGTTGAGTTGGTCAACCCTGTCAACGCTAGTGGGGATAGCGTGGAGTTAGGTGTTACTCCTTTCATCTGGGAAGTAGAGAACAGAGATGCCTTTAAAATACTGGGCAACTGTTTTGTAAAGCTTTCCAAGATGAAGAGACTACCACCACAGCACAACATCGAAGTGGCTACAGAGCAGAGAAAGTTACCCAATGGTAATAGTTTCTATATACCGTCTGTGTCTCTTAACCTCACAAGCATTATCAAGCTATCTGAAGAAGATCAGCAAACCTTTGCCGATTTCATGCAGTGGATTGATAATTACAATGACTACATAATCAATGCTTGGAATGAGAACTCTCGTAAGAAAGAGGACATGGATATGGACATCGTTCAAGACTTGGTAGAAACAGAGGAGATTCCATTCGAATGAACCATCCCTCTGAAATAGCTCTGCATCAGTACCTAGAAGATGCAACCAATGGCAAAACTTCTATGTCTGCTAAAACCATAGCAGGTATTAAGAAAGATATAGGAGAAGCCTTGAATCGTCAGTTTGGTAAGAAGACTAAACGCAGAGAGTTTCAAATACGTATGTCAAATGTAGGCAGACCATCTTGCCAACTCTGGTTTGAAAAGAATAGCCCAGAGAAAGCAGACCCTCTGCCTACAACATTCGTGATGAACATGATGCTTGGCGATATAGTCGAAGCTGTATTCAAAGGATTGATGAAAGAAGCTAAAGTGAAATTTAAGGATTCCGATAAGGTGTCTTTAGATCTAGGTGAAACTAAAGTAAGTGGTACATACGATTTAATACTAGATGACGCAGTTGACGATATCAAGTCTGCTTCAGATTGGTCATACAGGAATAAGTTCGAATCCTATGATACCCTTGCTGAAGAAGATCCTTTTGGTTACGTGGGGCAGTTGGCAGGTTATGCCAAGGCTTCTGGTAAGAAAGCAGGTGGTTGGTGGGTTGTAAACAAAGCCAATGGTCAGTTCAAGTATGTACCTGCAAGTAATATTGACGTAGATGAAGAAATTAAAAAGCTCAAAACAAACGTCAATGTAGTAAAGAGTAATGTGTTTAAAAGATGTTTTGAGTCTGTAGAAGAAACCTTCAGAGGTAAGGCTACAGGCAATAGGGTGTTAGGTATAACTTGTTCTTTCTGTCGATATAAAAATTCATGTTGGGAGAATTTACAAGAGCTACCTTCCCTGTTGTCCAAAGCTAAAGAGCCTAAAATTGTTTCATATGTTAGTATAGGAAAGGAGAATGTAGCATGAATGATAAATCTAACACCACACTAGATGAAATGTCTAGTGAGATTAGCGAAATGGAAAAGCAACTTATGGAGATGAAGAAAGCTTATCGTGAGAGAAAGTATGAAGGTTTGAAGATAGCAATGGATGCTAGAAAGTCTGCAGACGAAGCTCTTAATGATGAACTAAAAGCTCTTGGGCTGAAAGCCTTTCCATCTGTTAGATCTACATCTGTTTGGTGGTAAGTGTACGCTTCTTCCAAATATAAAGTAGCACGTAGGCTAGGTTTTCGTAGTGGTCTTGAAGTAAAGATCGCAGAGGAGTTGAAAGAACTCTCCATTCCATTTATATACGAAGGTATGAAGATAGAGTGGGAAGACCTAGCTTACAGAATGTATACTCCTGACTTTGTTTTGCCGAATGGTATAATCATCGAAACTAAAGGCAGGTTTACTGTGGCTGATAGGCGCAAGCATATTTTAATAAAGAAACAACATCCTAAACTAGACATTAGGTTTGTTTTCGAAAATGAAAATAGTAAGTTAAGAAAGGGTTCTAAAACTTCTTATGGCAAATGGTGTGAAAAGCATAGCTTTCTTTACTGTAATAGAGTTATACCAGAGAAATGGTTAAAGCAAAAAGGTAAGAAAGAACATCCAAAAGTTATACAGTTTAGGAATAAAAAAGTATGAATAATAAAACATTAAACTTTCTAGGATTCAAAGACGAAGAAATGTGCATACGTATATCGCCAGAGATAAAGGACGATAAATGGACAGGCAGTATAAACCTTACAGTAGATTCTTTCGATCATAGTCCGTTGAACGATGAGGATTATTTTTCTCTTATGGATTTTGTACGAATGATTCTAGCCTGTCCTGTTCTTATGGAAGAAGACGAAGAGTCAAGAAATAAACTTTGGGATATTATACAAAAAGAGATTGACCCTCCCAAAAAAAATGGTAAGGTAATAGGACGGAAAGATAATATTATTAAAATAAACTTTAACAACGAAACAGATGGGAGTGCATAATATGGCAAAATGGGAAATGAATTGTAAGGATAAAGATATGGTAAATAGTCCACCACATTATAATAAGTACGGTGTAGAATGTATTGAAGCTATTCAGTCAGCTACAGGTGAAGGATATGAGTATTATCTACAAGGTAATATAATGAAGTACCTTTGGAGATACCGATACAAGAACGGTGTGCAGGATTTAGAGAAAGCACAGTGGTATCTCAATAAGTTAATTGAAGTAAAAAAGGGTAGTAAAACTTCGACTGATGTGTTTACTAGCTTTGGTATAGAGTTGGACAATGGTTGTTAAAGTATTTCTAACATTAGATATAGATAAGGATGAATATCCTATCCCTGCTGACGGTGATCCTAGCGAAGAGATACAAGAAGCATTAGAAGAGTTTATCTATGATATTGATGGACTAAAAGTAAAACATATAAAAATAACAATGGAGAATTAATATGAATGATTATCAGAAATTTATTGCAATATCTAGATACGCTAGGTGGATAGATGAAGAGAACAGAAGGGAAACATGGGAAGAAACTGTGGATAGATACGTGTCGTATATGTCACAGAAAGTGAAGGGACATCTTCCCCTTGTACAAATTAAGGATGCTATAACTAAATTAGAAGTTATGCCCTCCATGAGAGCCTTAATGACTGCAGGGTCTGCACTTGAAAGAGACAATACAGCAGGGTATAACTGTAGCTATCTACCTGTAGATGACCCTAAATCTTTTGATGAAGCTATGTATATTCTTTTATGTGGTACTGGTGTAGGCTTCTCTGTGGAAAGAAACTACGTTAGCAAGCTACCAGACATTCCTGAAATTTTAGAAGACGTAGACACAATCATACACGTTCAAGACAGCAAAGAGGGTTGGGCAAAATCCCTGCGTAAGCTTATAGGACACTTGTACATGGGCGAAGTTCCTATGTGGGATGTTTCAAAGGTAAGACCTGCAGGTGCTAGACTCAAAGTGTTTGGTGGCAGAGCCAGTGGTCCTGCTCCTCTTGTAGATTTATTTAACTTTACCGTATCGCTATTTAAAGATAATGCAGGACGTAAACTATCTAGCTACGACTGTCATAATCTTATGTGTAAGGTTGGGGAAGTTGTAGTCTCTGGTGGTGTAAGGCGATCAGCTATGATTAGTTTGTCTAACCTTTCTGATGGACGCATGAGACATGCTAAGTCTGGTATGTGGTCGGAGACAGCACCACAGATGGCACTTGCTAATAACTCTGTGTGTTACACTGCCAAGCCTGACGGTGAAACATTCTTACGTGAGTGGACATCTCTTGTAGAGTCTAAGTCAGGAGAGCGTGGTGTCTTTAATAGACTATCAGCAAAAGCACAGGCAAGCAAGTTTGGTCGTAGAAATCCAGATTATGAGTTTGGTTGCAATCCTTGTAGTGAAATTATACTGCGTCCTTACCAGTTCTGTAATCTTACAGAGGTTGTAGTAAGAGCCAAAGATAGATTTGATGACTTAAAAAGAAAGGTTATGTTGGCTACCATACTTGGTACAGCACAGTCTACACTTACAAAGTTTCCGTATCTCCGTAAGGTATGGAAAGATAACACAGAAGAAGAAAGACTTCTTGGTGTGAGCCTTACAGGTATTATGGATAATGAATTAACAAATGGGAGAAAACATGGGCTTAAAGAAACCCTCACTAAACTCAGAGAAGTTGCTGTTGAAACAAACAAAGAGTGGTCAGCTATCTTCGGTATTCCACAAAGCACAGCAATTACGTGTGTCAAACCAAGTGGAACAGTCTCACAACTCGTGGACTCAAGTTCTGGTATCCACCCTCGTCATAGCAGTTATTATATTAGGACTGTTCGTGGTGATAATAAAGATCCTCTTACTCAGTTCATGATGGACAGCCAGATACCTAATGAACCTGACGTTATGAAGCCTGATACACAAACAGTGTTTAGCTTTCCTATGAAGTCACCAACGAAATCTATTTTAAGAAACGACATGACAGCAATAGAACAGCTAGAGATGTGGCTTATGTATCAGAGACATTGGTGTGAACATAAACCATCTGTTACTATATCAGTGCGTGATGAAGAGTGGATGGAAGTTGGTGCGTTTGTATTCAAACACTTTGATGAAATGTCAGGTGTGTCATTTTTACCACACTCCGATCATACTTACCAACAAGCACCCTATCAGGACTGTACAGAAGAGGTATACAATAATTTTAGCAGTAGATTCAGACATATTGATTGGAATGAGTTTACAAAATATGAGAAGGAAGATCACACTAATTCTTCACAAACCTTTGCTTGTTCTGGTGACAGTTGTGAAATAGTGGATATAGGTGCATAGTATGGGAGCAGTAGTAATATATGCAACACTTCTTCTGAACGGTATGGTCAATGTTATTCAGTACAAAGCCGACACGTTCAAGACATATGAAGAATGTATTTCGTATCTACAAAAATACAATCCTCACATTAATAAAACATTAGAGGAACACATATCCAAAAAAGAGAAGGGAGCTACTGTTCTTTTTATTGGATGTTCAGAAAAAAATAAATTTGTTAAAGAAGGAGATTTGACATGAAACACTTATCCAGAAAAGAACGAGGACTAGGTAAACATGATGCCCCACTGAAGATACAATGGATGAAAGGTTACGATGCTTTTGTTTATGGAAAGATTCGCAACCCTTATAGCTCTGACACTATGCTGTACAGAGAATGGGAACGTGGGTTCAATACAGCCTACTATGATAATTTAAGTAGAGGACGAGATGGAATTAGAAAAAGAAGCAAAGGATTTCATGGACAAACGAAGCAGAGAGCCAAGGACTCTGTTCGAAGTGCTGAAAGAAATAAACCACAAGCTAGAAGAGTATGATAAGAACCTAAAAGAAATACGAGAGATGATAAGAAAGATTACCTTGAAGGCATGAGTTTACGCATCTCTTTTTGATAACCTGATCTTGGTGAACCCTGTATTTGTTTCTGTACTTTTCCTGATGTTACTAAAAAGTCTACATCTTTTGCACTTGTTAAGTCTACATCTCTTTGGAACTTGTCGTGAAAATCATTTACTGCAGCCCTTCTAGCGTCTTTGGGTAATTGCTGATATTTGATAATTGCATTTTCTAATGGACTTCTTTTACCTAACTTTGTAGGCTCTAATGTTAATTTGTAACCTGCAACCATACTTTTAACGTAGGCTCTTACGTCTACTAATTTATAATTATTTTCATTACTTTTACTTCTAGCAAAATTATTTTCATCCAAGCTGTTATACTCTATCTTATTATTATCTACTTTCTTCATAGCATTTGGTACTACAACATCTCTCAAAAACTCTTTTAATTTTTCTGCTTCATACTTCCTTGCTTGAGCATTTTTTTCTCGACTTTGAATTTGAAAACTTTTGAATCCTATAGACTCTAAAAACTCCCCTGTCTCTGAATTTCTTGAGATAACTCGTATACCAAACAATTTAGTAGCAGGGGACTCTTGTTTATAGTCCTCTACAAAAGGATCTAAAACTGTCACTCTTTCAGCTTCTTTAGAAGCACTTTCAAATCTAGATAGTTTAGAATTTATTTCATCCAAAAAAGCCTGTCCCGGACTTAATGTTGCAGGAGGTCTTCTAGAATATATTTCTCTTCCCCTTATACCTGCAAATCTCTCAAGCTCTAAAAATTGATTATACGGAACTAACCATGTTTGTGTATAATTGCCTACATACTGACCTAAAGCTTTAGCAGTTGCTACTCCTGCACCTACCTCTTTTTGTGAGTATCCTTCGGCTATATCCGTAAAACCCTTTAATATATCCTGTCCTACACCCATCCTTAATGAAGGACCACCAAAAGTTTGTATAAATTCTTTTGCATCAAACCAATCTGCGAAAGCACCCTTACCTTGCTTCAATCTTTTTTTAGCTTCGCCTAACCATAAAAAAGGACGTAGGGGATGGTTTGCAGAAACATCTATATCTACTTTTCCAGATATATCTGTTTCCATATACTTTTCTGCATCCCCTGTGTAAGAGTATTCTAAAATTCTATCAGCTTCTCTTATGGCTCTTTCTGGATTTTCTGCTCTTATTTTTTTATAGTCTGAAGGAGCATCATCAGATTCTCTGTATTTCATTGCCGCAGTTATAGTTGCAAGACCAACTATATTTCTAGAAATCATTTCTCTATTTTTAGCATCTAGAAGTTTTGCTTTTGGATAAAATAAAGTTCTTGAAACAGCAGGTATTACACCTCCTGAATATTGAGCCATAAGTTCTAACTGACTAAAAAAGAATCGTGGAAAGGGCATTATAGTTGTACCTACGACAGACCTTACTAATAAACCCTCCATAAATTTAAAAGGTCCAAATTCAGGTTTCTTTGAATATGATATATCTAATGCTTTAGTTGTAGAGTCTGTTATTAATTCAGCAAACGATCTAAAATCTGGATTGTCTATTCTTATTTTATCATTGAGTAGCCCCTGTAAACCCCCCTCTGTGTTTAGTGTCCTTACTAAATCTACACCATACTCTCTTTTGGTAAGTTTTTCTAACTCTGAAAAGAAAGCCGTTCTTCTAATTATGTGTTCTTGAATACGGTTAGGTGTATTAAGAGTGCCAACAAAGTCTTCTGCTACCGTTAATAGTCCATCTACACCTTGAGCAGAAGCTCTTCTCAAAAGTTTATCTGGGTAAACTCCTTTTCCTAATGATTCTATGTCTTGTTTAGTTAGTCCTTTTATATTGTCAGGTCTAAAGACTTTTTGCATTTCATTAAGGTTATCAAAAAGTTTTCTATGGTCATCTAAAAATTGTGGTCTTTTCAATACTAAATCTATAAGCCCTTGTAACTCTACTTGATCTTCAAACAATAACTGTACGTTCCTTGTGCTATCTTTCCAATTATAACCTAACTTTAAAAAGTTTGTGTCTGGATCTCTTTTTATATTTACAGGAGAGAAAGCTCCAAATGCTTTGCCCATTTGTTTTACATCAAGAGGACTTTTTACAAGCGAAGCTTGGTATAGTGCTTCATCTGCTATACCTCCTAGAGCTTCCAAAGGAGATCGGATTACAAAAGAACTAGCATTTCTTATAGCTGTCACAACCTGTGATACTAAACCACCTCTACGAACATTTTCAAAGCGTCTAGCAGCATTGTATAAAAAATAGGCTTGTTTAGATTCTTTGGCTTCTTGTAATGCAACCAAACCATTTACATCTCTTTTTCTTTTTATCATGCTTAACTTTTGTAGAACTTTACCTGCTTCAGATCCAGAGCCTACTACAGTCATTATGTAATCTTCAAAAGACAATCCCACTTTATTTAATTCTGCTACTATCTCTGTCCCTTCTATCTCTACATTAGGATCAGCAGCCATCTTGTACAAGTCATCTATTACGTTTTTACTTCTAAATTTTTGAGGATACTTTTTAGATAAGTTACTAGCTAAAGCTACTAGAGCATCAAACTTTTCTGGTATTAAAACAGGCTGTGTAAATGGAGAATCCATATCTGTTCTTAACACTGCACTTGCTTTTCCTAGTGCATCACCTTCCATCACCACATCACCAAAACCAATAATTCTTCTTGATAGCTTTATGTTCTCATCTAAATCTACCGTAGTTTTTCTACCCACTTCTCTGGCTAAATCAGGATCATAACGCATATTACCTTTGTCATCTATATAATGTATCTTTAACCATTTATCATCTTTTCTAGCTTCTAGTAATGTCTTACCTGCCTTTACATATTTTTCTGTTATTCTAGAGTTGTGTGCCAAACCGTCCTCTATAGCAAAGATTGCATTTTCTGCTATGTTTGGGTTTTCGTCAACTATCTTTTTGTTTGCTTCTTCTATCTTATCTAGAAAATCATTGTTTACTCTCCTAGCATTTGCCACACTTATGTCCGTTATTTTTGGGCTAAACATTCTACTGTTCTTACGAAACTCATTAGAAAGTTCTACCTCTTTTTTTATTTGTTTTTGAGTGTTCTTTACAAGAGCCTGTATCTCTTTTGTCAACTTTTTTTCATCTGCTGCTTTTAGAGAAGGTATAAGTTTTCCTTTTTCAAAACCTATATCTTTTGCAGTTATTATATCTCCAAGAGGATTTCTTAATGCTGTTCCAATTTTTACAGGAGCAGATGCTATACCTAAAACAGATTCAGACAACACAGCAGTTTCTCCTAAAAGCTTCATAATCTGTGTTGCATATTCATTGGCATTTTTGTCGTTCTCAAAACCATAGTTAGATTTAAACAAAAAGGAAGCTACGCTATCTTCTACAACTTTTGGTGCTAGACCAAAGCCTAGTTTTTCTTCCATAAATTCATCAGTCTCTTCTATTGAATTTATTGTAGCTGCTATAAAGTCTGTTGTTTTTGCTTGTGCCACAGGAGTGTACTTACTAACGGTGGACATTAAATTTAAAGCAAATCTAGTGCCGTGTCCATTTGTTGTGTCATTAAATAATGCCATCCAAGGAGCAGGTTTACCGTTTACAGTTTTGCTATCATCTAATTCTTTTATCATGG
>Ga0181413_1000353_pt1 | contig 14217 bp, 9 predicted proteins | sample 36SPOviralmetaG_FD_130111 | JGI IMG/M metagenome (GOLD analysis project Ga0181413, IMG submission 130111) | Marine viral communities from the oligotrophic San Pedro Time Series (SPOT) site, San Pedro Channel, CA, USA - 36 SPOT_SRF_2012-09-28 | ecosystem: Environmental > Aquatic > Marine > Strait... | reverse complement strand
GCACCTACGGTGACTGCTACAGCTAACAAGACTGATATCTTTAGTTTTAGATACAATGGTTCTGTCTGGCAAGAGATTGGCAGAGTACAGAACATGGCACAAACTTAATAATCTATGGAAGTATTACAACGCACAGCTAATCGTGGAAGTGTATCTACTGGACCGTATGAGATTGATAACTCTTTGAAGTTAGAAAGAGCTAATTCTGAGCAAGTACGAGCAACTGGTACTACAGACTCAGGAAACAGAAAAACTTGGACTTTTAGCACTTGGATTAAACGAACTGAAATAAGTTACAATGGAGGTTTTGGTATTAATGCACTTTTCTACGCTGCTTCTACAGGTATGCAAATTAATTCTAACGATAAAATATCAATTAGAATGTATACTGGTTCTGCTTATACTGGCGATTTGCTAACCACACAAGTATTTAGAGATACTTCAGCTTGGTATCATATAGTCTGGACACTAGATACAACTCAAAGCACATCTAGTGATAGAATAAAACTTTGGATTAACGGACAACAAGTTACTAATTTTGATACAGAAACTTATCCAGGCTTAAATGATGAGTTTCAAATTGGTGAAGCTGGTGCTGCTTCTCCAATAAGAATAGGTAATGGTTATTGGGGTAGTTCTCCTTTTTCAGCATATATAGCAGAAACGCATTATCTAAATGGAACAGCAAAACAAGCATCTGATTTTGGTGAGTATGATGCAGATAGTGGCATATGGATTCCAAAAGAATACACAGATGGTGGTTATGGAGACATAGGATTTTATTATAAGTTTGATAACGCTTCTAGTTTAGGTGAGGATTCTAGTGGTGAAGGACACGATGCAAATGGTTTAGTCAACGTCACATCAGCCGACCAAGCAACTGACACACCTACTAATAATTTTTGTACTTGGAATCCTTTATGGGCATATCAATACCAACCAACTATTAAAGAAGGTGCAACAGTAGCAGCATATGGTGATTCAACAGATGAAAATGCAAAAGCTACTATAGGTTTAACAAATGGTAAATGGTATTGGGAAGCAAAACCATCAGGTACTATTGGTTCTCAGTTTATAGGCATATCAACAGATGGTGATAGCAATATCTCTAGCGGACAAGGATTAACACAAAACTATCAAATGACCATAGAACCTCAAGGAAGATACTATTCTTACGCAGGAAGTTTGAGTGAAAGTAGTGCAGGTCAATTTACTGCTTTAACTACAAGTGACACTTTAGGAATAGCTTTAGATATGGATAGTTCTACACAAACAATTAAATATTATGCTAATGGTAGTTTAATTTTAACTCGTGATTTGATTACAGAAATGCAAGGAAGAACAGTTTTTCCATTTTTGCAAAATTATGAAAGTAGGACATTTAATATAAACTTTGGTGGTTACACAATCAATACAATCTCAAGTGCAGCAAGTGATGCCAATGGCTACGGAACTTTTGAATACGCACCACCATCAGGCTACTACGCCATATGCACTAAAAATTTAGCGGAGTACGGAGGATAATATGGCAGCTTATACAACAATAGACGACCCATCTGCATTTTTTCAGACTGCTTTATACACAGGAAATTCTGGTTTTAATACTATAACCAACGATGGTAATTCAGATTTAGCACCAGACATAATTTGGGGTAAATGTAGAAGTACAAGTAAAACACATTATTTTTATGATTCTATAAGAGGAGATGAAAACAGAGTTGAACCAGATAATTCTTCAAATCAAGATACTAGTACAAACGGTGTTTTAGATTTTCAAACTGATGGATTTAGACTAGGTTCAGGAAATACAGAAAACGATAACGGAGAAACTTTTGTAGCTTGGCAATGGAAAGTAAATGGTGGAACTGTTGCAAATAATACAGATGGTAATATTACAACTTCAGTACAGACTAATTTAACAGCAGGTATTAGTATAGGTACTTATGAAGGAACTAGTGCTAATGGTAAAACAATAGGACACGGACTCGGAGCTATACCCGACCTTTTTATGATAAAAGGTTACTCAGGTTCAGGTACAAAATATTGGGTAATAGGAGCACCAAATCATCCTAACTTTTTAAACAATGCTAGTAAGCATGTATTTTTAGATACTACTATGGCAGTAGCTAATAACACTACTATGTGGGGTAATATTGCTTTTACTAGCACTACAGCACCTTTGAACAGTCACCAAGCTATAAATCATGTTAATTCTCACTATATGTTTTATGCTTTTAAAAGCATACAAGGCTATAGTAAAATTGGACACTATATAGGTAATGGAAATGCAAGTGGTCCGTTCGTCTATACAGGCTTCAAACCTGCTTTTGTATTAATTAAAAATTTAGATGCTACTCAAGTTTGGATTATGTATGACGGTGCTAGAAAACCTGTTAATAGAGATGATAATGTAGCTAGTATTTATGCGAGTGAAACGAGTGCAGAATATACAGGAGCTTCATATCATAATTTAGATATATTAAGTAATGGTTTTAAAATAAGATTAACAGATGCATCACAAAATGGAAGTGGTGCAGATTATCTTTACATGGCATTTGCAGAAAATCCATTCGTAACATCAACAGGAATCCCAACAACAGCGAGGTAAAATATGTGGGCTTTAGTAGAATCAAATAACATAACAAAGGTCTATGCAAGACCTAAAGCTTTAACCATAGGTAATGTAAATTATCCTAGTAATATCTTTATGCTTTGGAGTTCTTCAGAGCTAGAAGCTATAGGGATTTATGAGGTTGTAATTAACAACACCAATTATAAAGACCCTGCATATTATATTAATACAAACCAGTCTTTTGCGTTTGCAGATGGAACAGTCACAGCTTCATATGGTACAGCCACAGCTTTACCTTTAGACGATGTACTTTTTACAGCACAAAACGAAACCGATGGTCTTGGTACTGAGGGTGAAGTTAAACAACCGGGTATTCGTCAAGGTCATATAGATACTATCAACGCACAAGCTGGTGGTAACTTAGCACCGACAGACTGGATGGTTGTTAGGGCTGCAGAAGGTGGTACAGCAGTGCCTAGTTCTATTACAACTAAAAGAGCTGCAGTTAGAACCAAAGCTAACGCTATGTGTACACAAATTACAAACGCTGCAAACGTAGATGCACTTGCAACGCTTTATGCTTATGTCAACACAGGAACTGAAGATAGTCCTGTTTATGAAAGACCTCTTGGCGAACTACCACTGGTAGACTAACATGGAAATGGTGTCACCTTACATTGTTTGGAATGTTCTCATAACTTTGATACTTGCTCCAATCTGGTTTCAGATTAGACAAAACTCTTCAGAGCTTAAAAGACAAGACATACTCATTAATAAAACACGTGAAGAGATTGCGAAAGAGTATGTCACAAAACTAGAACTAAAAGATGATTTTAATCTCTTAATGGAAAGAATGGAAAAGTTACATGAAAAGGTTGACAAACTCTTCGAAGTCAAGTAAAATAGGTATATAGGATTTAATAATGGCAAATAAAAGAAAAGATAGAAAAAGATACAGTAAAGGTTCTAGAGAAGATTATACTAAAGGTGGTAGAGTTGGATATGCTCTAGGCGATGCAGTTGATAAAGCTATAGAAGAAATACAAAGAGAAGAAACAGAAAAAGCTTTTCGTGCTAATGAAAAAAATAGCATGGGTGCAGGTAGTGGTAGTCGTTTAGGTGACTTAGATAGAGGTGGATATTATGTACCTCCAAACGCTGGAAATATGAATGGTTCATTTGGACCTCCGGGTGGTGGAATAGGTGGACCACCACTTGAAACTAAACCTGCTACACCACCAGCACCAACACCAGGACCTACACCAGCAACACCACAAATGAAAGTTGATGATACTGCTTCTCAACAACGAACTGAACGAATAACTCAAACCGCATCACAAGTTCAAGCAGCTTCTAGAGGAGAAGTTCCAGAAACTGCAATTTTACAAGATGCAATTGAAGTAGGAATTGACCCAGAAACTGGAAGACCGTTACCTAAACAAAAAGTTACAGTAATGGACAAACCAACAAAGGTTAGTGGAGCACAAGCTGCACAAGTTGCACCAGAGACAGTTACTACAGGTGATGTAACAACTGCACAAACTCCACAAGAAATACAAGCTGCACAAATGACAGCAACCACTGTAGCTCCGGATGCACAAGTAGAAGCTGCAGAAGGAATGGTATCTGATGAATCTTTAGCACAAGCTGCTGGAGTAGAAAGAGTAGCTTCTATTGAAGCTGCTGATGTAGATATTCCAGAAGGAGCATTAACAGAAAGAGTTATAGGAACTTTAAGTGAAGGTGCTAAATCTAATGCTGCAATAAATGCAGGTAGTTCTTTATCACGTATTACAAGAGCTAAAAAACAATTAACAAATGCAGGTCTTAGTAATTCTGCAATTGAAGAGTTAGGAAATGACCCAGAAGCTTTAGAAGCTAGACTAGCAGATTTTAGTGAAGAACAACGTGGTATTATTGAAGGATTGCCTGAAGAAGCACTAGTATCTACTCAATTAGATACATTGTTAAAAGGTATTGAAGATGGAGAAATACCAACATGGGCAAGACCTGCAGTTTCACAAGTTGAACAAATGTTGGCTCAAAGAGGAATGTCTGCATCTACGGTGGGTAGAGACTCTCTGATTAATGCTATTATACAATCTGCTATGCCTATGGCTCAAGCTAATGCTCAAGCTATACAAACAAGTGTATCACAACAAAAAGGAATTGAAGCTCAAGAAGCAGAAGCAAATACTGCAAGAAGACAGCAGACTGCTTTAACAAACGCTAATAATGTTTTTCAAATGGATATGGCTCAGTTTAGTTCTGACCAACAGATAGCACTTTCAAATAGTAAATTTTTACAAACTATTGGATTAACAGAAGCAAGTAATGAGCAACAAGCAGTTGTTCAAGATGCATTATTATTATCTCAAGCTAACTTAACAGAAGCAGATTTTAATCAAAAAGCTCAAATACAAAATGCTCAAGCATTCTTAACAATGGATATGCAAAACTTAAACAATAAGCAACAAGCTAATGTATTAAAAGCTCAACAAAATCAACAACGTATATTAAGCAATCAAGCCGCTAACAATGCTGCATCCCAGTTTAATGCTGCTAGTGAAAATCAAACTAATCAGTTTATGACTAATCTTAGTGCTCAAATGAATCAGTATAATGCATCTCAACAAAATGCTATGAGCCAGTTTAATGCTACACAAGCCAATGCTGCTTCAGCCAGAGATGCACAAAGACAAGCTGATGTTAATAAATTTAATGCTCAATTATCTACTCAAGTTGAACAGTTCAATTCTCAACAAGACTTTGCACGGAATCAATGGAACGCACAAAATTCTGCTGCTGTTGAAGCTTCTAATGTTCAGTGGAGAAGACAAGCTAATACAATTAACACTGCTGCACAAAATCAAATTAATATGCAGAACGCACAAAATGCATTTAATTTAAGTACACAGTCACTATCATTTTTATGGCAAGAGTTAAGAGATCAAGCTGATTTTGATTTCAGAGCTTCAGAAAATACAAAAGCTCAAATTACACAATTACAGGCAACTGCAATTGCAAATGAAGGAGCTTTAGCAGAAAAAGCAAATAGAACAACGAGTGATTTACTTGATTTAGTAAATTCAGTTGTTCAAAATTATTATTCAACGTAGGAATACACATGGGAAAACTAAGAAAAATAGGTAAAAAAATCTGGAAAGGAATTAAAAAAGTTGGTAAAAAAATAGCCAAAGGGTTTAAAAAAGTTTTTGCAGGTGTTGGTAAATTTTTAGGAAAGTTAGGTCCTATAGGAACTATTGGAATGATGATAGCTATGCCTTATTTAGGTTCATATTTATGGCAAGGATTTGGTACGTGGGCAGGTGGTTTAAAGGGAACTTTTGGAAATATTATGAAGACTATTTATAGTGCTGGTAATAGTGTTGCTGGTGCTTACAATAGTGTAACTAATGCAGTAATGGGAACTTTAAAAAAGATTCCTATTATTGGAGATGGGCTAAAAGGTATGGATAGATTCTTAGATAAAGCTAGAGAGTTTGTAGGTATGCAGCCCGGTTCTACTCCTGTAATGAATGATAAAGATTTATCTACTTGGATGAACAGTGAAGAAGGTTTAAAAGTTATGGGCTTTGATTCTCAACAAGCTTTTCAACAAGCAAATAGTTCATTTTTTAACACAGATGGTAGTTTAACAGCAGGTGGTTTAGATTTTGGTAGAGGACATGCTGTATCTTTTGAAGCTCATTTACGAGGAAAAGATATTTATAAACAATCTAATGGAGAATTTGATTATGATTCTTACTCAGATAATTTTAATAAAATATTAGGAGAAAATTATGATGGAAACATTTCTTCTTTTGGAAAACAATTTAAAGGAATGTCGTCTATTAATTTAAGAACTGGTATGCCTAACACAATGCAAGAATACAATTCAGCACTTAAAAAAGCTACAGGAGATTTAACACCTGAAGAACTTATAAAGTTTGATGAGTCTGCATTTAAAAGTGAATTTATGTCTAAAACACCAAAGATGTATGAGTCACCAACTGGTTTGTTTGGAGAAAAAACAGGCTCTGCTAGTTTAGAAAATATTCCTAGTAGATATAGGCATGTTGCATATGATGCAAACAATAAACCTTATGTTGCCGAAGGAACAAAACTAGGAGCAGCAATAAAAAGTCCATTATTAGGAGCAACTGCAACAGCAGTACAAGGAGCTATTACGGGAGAACCTGTTATTCCAGAGGGTGCATATAATTATTCAACTGTGGTAGCAGATGCCCCTGTGTTAGAAAGGTCTAGTATTGAACGAACCGGAGTGGTCACAGCAGATTTTCCTCAAACATTAGTACAATTAAATTATGCAGGACTTTTAAAAGTTCCGACAATGTCTAATTCTGATATGGGTAATTTAGCAAATGGTGGAATTTATATGCCCCATACAAATTTACCAGACTTAATGGACTATAGCAGCAGGAGAATATAATGCCTAGATTACAACAACTAACTGAACAAGAAGAGTTATCACCTGAACAACTAGAATTAACAGAAGCAGCTTTTAATAAAGCTATACCCGGACAATCTTTGACTAACTCTCCGGACCAACCTTATCCTTGGGAAGGCTCACCAGAATATTCTAGTGTACCAGAAGCAGCATCAGCTATCTTTGCTGATATGACAGAAGAAGATAATTTTATTCCTTTAATGACTGCTTTAAAAAGTGGCACAAGTGTAGCAGATATTGCATCGGTTATTTTATACAGAGGATTTCAAACTGGGCAATTTAATCCTGATTTAATGCTTTTGTTATTAGAACCAGTTATGTATATGATTATGTCATTAGCAGAAAGAGTAGGGCTAGGTGATTTGTTAGGTTACGAAGGTGAGCAAAGTGAAGATGAATATGATGAAGACGAAAAAGAAGAAAAGTTAATGGTATTAAAAGATACGATTAAAAATCAAATTAATCAAGTATCAGAAAAATCTATAGAAGGAATGCCTTCTTTACAAAAACAAATTTTAAATTTTGAACCTTCCGAACAAGTGCAAAGTTTATTAAGCAAAGATACAAACAATTCAGAAAGTTTATTGGAGAGAACATAAAATGTCAATTTTAGGAAGATCAAAACAAGAACAATATGGTGCTGGTGTAATTAAAAGAATACAAAAAGCAGCCAAGCCCAGTGTTGGAGATATTGGAATTGGAGTATTAAAATCAATTCAAACTGGATTACAAGATCGAGTTAAAAATAATTTAGACCGTATTAATTCTAACTTTGAAGATGAAGAATTAAGACTTACTAATTTATATAATGATTATGCAGATACAGATAAAATGATTACTGAGCTGCAAAAAAAGGGAAATGGTAATTTAGTAACAGGGTTGATGTATGATAAAATTGACAAAGTAAAAGGAGCTGCATCTATAGATAATTTACAAGCTAGAATTAATGCTGCTAATCCTAACGATAATTTATTTGTGCAACTTAACAAAGAAGCACAAGCAGAAGCTAAGATATTAGAACAAAGATTAGAAGAACTTGGAAAGCTTAGAACAAGTTATGACCCTGATAATCCCGATGAAGGAATTTTAGCTACAAATTTACAAAGTGAAGCACAGTTTAAAGCACCTATTAAAAATTCAATTAAAAAAATTACGTTATCACAAAAACAAAAAGGAAGTAATAATGCTTTGGATGTAGTTATGTCGGCTTTAAATTTAAGCAGTAGAAATGATTATAGTATGATGGATGATTTTTATACCGAAGAAACTAATATCGATGATATTATAAAAGCGACTATTTCTGCAAGAGATGCATTACCTGTATACTCTGGAGACTCTGAACTCCTTAGAAAATATGTACAAGAAAAAACAGATGAAAATAACGGAAAAGGTAAAGTAACAGTAGAAAATGTAAGTTCAAAGTTTACTAAATTAATGGGTGCAATGAATGAGTTTACTAAATTAGATTTAAAATTAGAAGGCGATGGTTCTTTTTACTTTTTTCCAAGTAGAGATGATAATGCAAAAAAATTAAAGTCTTTTACACAGGAAGAACTTAAACAATTTACAGATAAAACTGGGTACACTGTAAAAGATATTAATGAAATTTATTTCCAAGCTTCAGCATTTGGAGAAGCAGCTTTTAAAGATAACAGTAATGTATTAATCCGTTTAGAGCAAAGTGCTCCAACAATGGTATTAAGTGAGGACAATGAAAAACGTTTAGCAGCAATAGAAGCAAGAGAAACATACAGAAGATATGGCTATGACATTAATAATGTACCAGAAGAAAAACGTTTAGGTCTTGTTAATTTATTACAAATACCAATACCCGGTGTTGAAAGTGTTTCTGATGATGTATATGTTCAAAAACAAGGAATTATTAACGGACAAGTTCCTACTAATTTAAATTCCAAAACTTTAACTCTTTATAATAGATTAAATAGTACACAAAATTTAAACTTTAATTATGCAGTTATCGCACACGCTAATAAATTAGTCAAACAATCAGGATTAGAAGAAAATAAAGCTTTTAGTACTGCATTAAATGTACAAAAATTAGGGTTAGTTTCAGGTGACGAGTTTTCAGAATTGTTTGGGTTGTTTACTGAAGGAGATGTTGAATCAAAGTTACGATCAGAAGAGTTTTTAAATCAACCTTTACTTCCATATGATTCAAAACTAGGTAGGATTAAACAACCTAATTTAGATGATTATGATGCAAGTATGGCTCTAGACGAAATAAAAATTAATTCGTTAATTCAAGAGATTAATAAACTTCCTGTTTATTTTTATGAGCCTGAAAGCATTACAACAAAAAATCCAGAAATGTTTCAAACAGGAACAAGATTTCAAATTGGACCAGCTATCGTAACTTTTAATAGAGAAGCAGATATTAATGGTAATCGTTGGACAAGAACACAATAATTTTTTATTACATAAATAATGCCTAGACTTGACGAAGAAACAAACGTAACTATTCCTATAACCAGTGAACCTGTTACTCCTCAATCAACTAGATTACCTCCTATTGTTTCTTCACCTGATTTAAAAGAAGAAGAAGTTAAAATAACTACAAGACTTCCACCGGAAGAAGAACCTGTTTTAACTATTGCCGATTTTAAAGAAAATCCTGAAGTTCAAAACAGAGCATACAGTGCAATCAATTATTTATATAACAATAAATATGATGATAAAACAAAAGCTGTCGATAAATATATTGATTTAGCAAGACAAGCTGACTTTAATTTAACATCAGCCGGTATGCAGTATGCAGACTTGTTAGAAAAACAAAAAAAAACAGACCCTGAAAGTAAGAAATATATAGAAGACATAAGTTGGTTGTATAATGAATTTTATAAAAAAGATTTTGTAACTGGTAAAGATAAATACAAAGTTAAAGGTATGCAAAGACTTGGGCTTACTGGAGATATTTTACAAGGAGCAGTAACAGATTTAAGTAATTGGGCAATGGCTGTTGCTTTTCCTTGGAGTGGTGGACAAAGTGTAACCGCTAGAGTAGCAGCCGGAGAAACAGCAAAACAAGGATTACGACAAGCAATGAAAAATGCAGTTAGTAAAACTTATCAAGCTATTCCAAAAGTTCCTATAAATCCAAGAAGTTTTAAACAAGTAGGTCTTTTAACTACCACAGAAGGTTTTGTTATTGGTAGTACTGATAATTATTTTAGACAAAAAAGATTTAATGAATTAGGGGTAGAAGGCTACGAAGACTTTTCACTAACTGAAATGTTAAAATCTGGAGGTTTTGGTGCAACAATTGGTTTGGCGGTTGGTGGAGCTACTAATGTCGGTTATAAATTTTTTGATGCTAGAGCATTAAGACAAAAACAAGATGCTGAATCAAAAGACTTTGAAAATGTTATATTAGATAATTTTGATCGAACAGAAAAAGATGTTGAAATTATTTTACCAAATCAAGCCAAGGCAACAGATGATGTAGAAATTGTTATTGATAATACAACTCCACCTGAACCAAGACCAGATGTTGAAATTGTTACCCTTGAAAAAGCTGCATCCGAAAGTAGAAAGCTTAGAGAAGAAAATAATATTCCAGAATCTAGTCACGTAGAACAAGTTTTAGAGTTAGAAGCAACTACATTTGATACACCAAGCATTAAAACTGCAGGTAAATCCGTAGTTGATGAAGAACCAGAAATAATTATTGTTGATGGTCAACCTAAAAATAAATACAATCCAGATCAAAAAATTGTTATTGGTGGTAAAATTTCTCAAAAAACTTATGATGAAGCTGTAAGCACATATTTAATTTTTGGTAAGCCTACTACTTACTCACGTCAACTTGCAACGATAGACCCAAACTTTGAAGAATTTTTAAGGTATGTTAGACACGATTCGACTGAATCTATTTTTGACAATCCTCTAAAAGTTGTTAATGACAAGCTTTATCAAAACAGAAGTTTTATGGAAGAAACTCGTAACATAGCAGGAAATCAAACCGCTAAGTTACAAACTATAAAAGAAAACTTAGAAAATTCTGTTTATAAGTATGATAGATATAAAAGCAAAGGAAACTATAAATTAAAAAATGGTACATCTTTAAATAATGATTTGTATAAATTTTTAAATACTGGTAGGTTTGATGCAGATGTGCCAAAAGAAGTTGTTCAAGCTGGATATCAACTAAGAAAAATATTTAATGATCTACAAAAAGAATCGGTAGAAGCTGGTTTTGTTTTTCATAAAATTAAAAACTTTTTTCCTAGATATTGGAAACCGGGAACAATAAATAAAAGTTTAGAAAATAAAAAAAGACTAGCAAATCAATTAATGGCAGATGAAAACCTTAGTGAGTCAGAAGCTTATAAAGCAGTTGATAATTTAATTTCAAAATTGTATGATGATTTAGACCCAACAGTAGGTTCTTTAGGTCAAAGACAATATAAAAAATTAAATACAGTTCCCATTCAAGACTTGGTAAATGATGATGTTTTTGCTACAATGTATTTATATTCTAATTCAATGGCAAGAAAAATTGCAAGAAAAAAAATATTTGGTTTTTCTGAAAAAGAATTTGATCGTAAATGGTTAGTACCATTTTTTGGTGGAACATTACAAAGAACTACATCTCAAGAAGGTAGGGATGAAATTTTAGAAAGATTAGCTGCAAAAGGATTTGAAGAAAATTTATTAAATCAAAGTCTTGTAAAAGAATACGTTAGATTAAATTTTTCTTTAAGACAACTTGGAGCTGAACTTCCTAACAATATTGAAGATATTTTAAAACTAAAAGCAAAAGATATCAATAGTATAAATCCTCAAGCTAAAGATACTAAACAACTTAGAAAAGATTTTAAAAGTTTAGTACAAAGTATTAATGATTTAAACAAAGTAGGATTAACACAGAAAGAACAAGAGTTATTAAACAATAAAAAACTTTATAATGTTATAGATGAACTTATAAACGAAAGAATAGCTGCCAATGATTTTATTTTAAAAACAACAAAAGTAGATGGAACTTTATCTGAAAAAAATATAGACTATAAAAATACTTTAAAAATGAGAGCCGGTTCATCTGCTGCTGAAAAAGAAAGAGTTATAAAATTACATAATTATATTGTTGGTATAGACGGTATGCCACAAAATGGATTAAGCAAAGGAGTCAATGGAGCAGTTAATGGAATATTGACTGGTCAAGCCATGAATAAATTAGGATTAGCTACAATTTCTAGTTTTCCAGAAATGTTTATTCCATTATTAAAAAGTGCCCCTAAACCTGTTATTCAAGGATTTTTAAAAACGGTTAATGAAGAAGTAACTAGAATATTTAAAAATTTTATAGGACCAAAAGGCAGAACTTTATCTCGACAAGAACTTAATGAATTTAATTTAGTTTTAAAAGGAAGTTTAGCTGAAGCAGTTCAGTCTAGTTATTCAGAAGGTTTGGGAAAATATAGTTCAAAACTAAGTCATACATTTTATCGAACAGTTTTGTTAGATCAGTATACAAAGTTTGTACAGCTTTTTGCCTACAACACTTCAAAGATTATGATTAATGATAACCTTGAAGCATTAAGTAAATTATCTGCTAAACAACTTGCTGGAAACTCTAAAGAAGTTAGAAATTTAAAACTGCCACTAGTCACACTAGGAATAGATATTGACAAAGGAATAAAGTGGGTCAAGAACGGAAAACGAACTGACGATTTATATTACGAAAATATTAAAGCAAGTGGGGCTAGATATGTTGATGAGGTTGTAATGAACCCTTCAAAAGAAGCAGGTGCTAAACCTTTATTTATGACTCATTGGTTAGGTAGATTAGTATTTCAATTGTTTTCTTATCCAGTAGCTTTTGGTAATACTGTTGTAAGAAATTCTGCTAGAGAAATTTCTCTTACTGGAGGTGCTGCAACACCAAGAATTATGGCTACGTATGCTTTAATGTTAGGTATGACACGTTTATCTAGAGGTATAAAAACAGGTGGAGATTCTTTAGAAGAAGACTATAATGCTGAAAGTATTATAAAAGATTTAGATGTTCTGGGAGTAGGAGGACCTTTATCACTTGCATATGGATATGGTGAAAGTAGAAAATATGGAAGAAGTACTTTTAGAGCTATTGCAGAAACAGGATTAGGTCCTACTTTTGGTTCAGCTATTGCAGATTTTTATGTTAATAAGAGAGGTCTTACAACTTTAGTTGAACATATGCAGCCTTACCGAAATGTAATTATAAAAGCATTTCCCGAAACTCAATTTGGAATCGATCAATTAATAAAAGATATAGAAGATTCTATGTCAAATAAAGAAGAGTTTGAAAAACAACTAAGACGAATGGAAGATAGATTAAAGTTTGACAAAAAACAAGCTGGAGTTACTAAACAAAAACGAGAATTAAAAGACGAAAAAGAAAGAGCTAACAAAGTAGAAGGTGGAATTGTACAAGACGAATACCCTGTACCGTTTGTAAAGAAAGACCCAAAGGACAGAGAAAGCGATGATTTATTTGGTGCAAGTTACCAAGAACAAATGGATAGGTTAGGTTTTAAACATGGTGGTCCACACTATAATAATATGGGCAATATTGAATCTAGGTTTGATTACTGGGCAGGTATGACAGGTGAAACATATGGTCAAGATGGAAGATTTGGAGTATTTGATTCTCCTGTATCTGGAATGAGAGCATCTTTAAGAGATATAAAAACAAAACAAAATAGATATAAAGACACTGACAATCCATTAGGACATGCAGTTGCAGAATATCTAGGTGGTGGTAGAGAAGGAACACTAGATCAAAAAATACAACGTGCAACTGGACAACCTAATACCTCTAATTATAATCCAGACGTTCAAGGATATATTAATGATGTTGTGTTTAAGTATAAAAGAGATGGTGATGAAGGAATTATTGATGCAATTGCAATGCGAGAAGCTGCTAGTAGAGAAGCTGCTAATTATTACATAAAAAATAAAGAAGCAAAACAAAAAGCAGTAGAGTTAGCAAAGCATTCTTTTCCAAAAGGAACAACAACAAAACAAATGCTAGAATTTTTAAATTCGTTAAATAACTAATGCTACTTTACACAGAGAAACAATTAGGCATAGCCTATAACATTTATAGAATGCACCAGATTGGACAAGGGCTAGGCTTTATGGAGTTAGAAAACTTTAGAAGGCTTTACGAAGAATT
>Ga0181413_1000352_pt1 | contig 14235 bp, 17 predicted proteins | sample 36SPOviralmetaG_FD_130111 | JGI IMG/M metagenome (GOLD analysis project Ga0181413, IMG submission 130111) | Marine viral communities from the oligotrophic San Pedro Time Series (SPOT) site, San Pedro Channel, CA, USA - 36 SPOT_SRF_2012-09-28 | ecosystem: Environmental > Aquatic > Marine > Strait... | reverse complement strand
TAACAGATGCACAAATTAAAGCATTAATGGGAGTAGAATAATGGGATTAGAAACAGGAACATATATAGACAGTCTTAACAGCTCAAACCCTACAGCAGGTGATGCCGTATCTGAGGGTGATGATCATTTAAGGCTTATAAAATCAACAGTAAAGGCAACATTCCCAAATTTATCAGGTGCTGTAACAAGTACACAGGCAGAATTAAATTTACTAGATGGCGTAACTGCAAACACTACAGAACTTAATTATGTAGATATAACGACACTTGGTACTGTTCAAGCGTCTAAAGCCGTAACTGCCGATGCAAACAAAGATGTAACAGCAATACGAAACCTAACTATTACAGGTGCATTATCAGCAGGTAGTGGACTTGTAACCATGTCAGACATATATCCTGTAGGCAGTATTTATATAAATGCAGCAGTAACAACTAACCCTGCAACCTTATTGGGATTTGGTACATGGTCATCATTTGGAACAGGTCGTTGTCTTGTAGGTCATAGCCCTACTGATAGCGATTTTGACGCATTACAAGAAACAGGTGGTTCTAAAACTCATACACTAAGTATTTCTGAAATGCCATCACATGCTCACGCACAAGGTTCTCATGACTCGACAGCAGGAGATGGAGGAGCATACAACACAGAATTTATTAGAGACCATTCAGATACAGCTAATGGTCCGAATGTAACATCAAGTCATGTTGGTGGTGGTTCTGCTCACAATATCTTACAACCATACATCGTTGTTAAAATGTGGAGAAGAACTGCGTAATGGCAACATTTGTAGCACCTGCACCTAAAGGTCTAGTAAAAGATACAAACAATACTGTATTGCCACCTGAATTTTATTCAGAAGCAGCTAACATAAGATTTGCAGATAATGCAGCTAAAAAAATAAAAGGACATGACCAAGTGTTTGGGACACCTACAGTTGCACCATACTTCGTTATTAACTGGGCAACAGGTACAAATGTATACTGGTATTATGCAGGTACAACAAAGATTTACAGACAAAGTGGTAGCTCAACACATACAAATTTTACAAGGGCTTCAGGTGGAGATTACTCAACTAACTTAACAGCAATAGGAAATTGGACAGGAACTATTTATAATGGTCTACCTATATTATGTAATGGTGTAGACCAACCACAAGTATTAGCTACGACAGGAGCTAGTGCATTTAGTGATTTAACTAATTCAGGTGGTAGTGTTTGGCACTCTGTAAGTGGAACTACAACTGTTTGTAAAACTATTAAAGCATTTGGTAATTATTTAATAGCTTTGAATACTACAGAAAATGGAGTAAGTTTACCTAACAAAGTTAGATGGAGTGACGCAGCAGAAAATTTTTCATTACCATCTTCTTGGACAGCGTCAGCAACTAATGATGCAGGGTCTGCAACAATTGGAGATGAATCAGATTTTATTATAGATGGTCTTGCATTAAAACAATCATTTGTAATATACAAAGCAAACTCTACATGGTTAGTTAATTATATAGGTGGTAATCTTGTATTTAGTTTTCAAAAACTATTTAACGATACAGGTGTATTGACAAGAAACTGTATAGCAGAGTTTGACGGTAAACATTTTATTGTAACTCAGGGTGATTTAATCGTACATGATGGCGTAGCAAAACAATCAGTAGCAACAAATTCTATTAAAAGACAATTGTTTGATGATATTAATGATGACTATTATCAACTTACATTTTGCACACACAATGTTCAACAGTCTGAGATGTGGGTATGTTACCCTAGTATTGGTTCACAATATTGTAATAAGGCATTAATTTATAACTACGTTAATAACTCATTTACTTTTCGTGACTTACCTAATATTTATCATATTGGTCCGGGCATTGTAGACCCCGGTGCAACATCTGTTGTATGGTCAGGACAGTCTATGACATGGACAGCTTATAGTGGTACATGGGGAGATAGGTTATATAATCCGACAGAAAGGTCTATTCTTATGGCAGGAGTAGCAGATACTAAACTGTATCGTGGAGATTTTGGGCAACAGTTTGCAGGTGAAAATTACATCACAACCATTGAAAGAAAAGGATTAACCTTAGATGGCAATACAAACACAGTAAAACAAGTAAGAAAACTTACACCTAAAATATCAGGAACTGGCAAATGTACTATATCGGTAGGAAGTTCTATGAGTCCTAACGGCACATATACATTTACACCTAGTCAAGAATTTACACCTAACACGCAAAACAAAGTAGATTGTAGAAGTACAGGTAAATTTATAGCAGTAAGATTTCAACACACAGAAGATAGCACTTTTGAATTAAACGGATATGATTTAGAATATGAGGTAATAGGAGAGAGATAATGGCACAAGCCCCTAAGTACACACCAAATCCAGTACCGGCTAATCCTGAAGATTTACCTAGATATATTTTTGAAGAACTTATTAAACTTCAAGGTTCGTTAGAAGAAAACGCAACAACTTTTATAGAAGTAAAAAACGTAGAACCTGAAAGAATTAAACAAGGAGATATAATCTATGCTGACGGTACTAATTTTAATCCCGGAAGTGGAGAGGGTATATACTTTAGAAATGCAGGAGGAAGTTGGGTTAAATTATAAAAGGAGAAATAAATGATATACGTTTCAGGAATACCATCAAGATATATTGATGATGTATGGGAACATTGTGTAGAGTATATAGCAATGGGTATTAATAAATCTCAAGAAGAAATGAATGAGCATGATATCTATTACTTTTTAAAAGATGGAGAAATGCAGTTATGGGTTGTATTCGATGAAGATAATAATAAAGAAATTAAAGCTGTAGTTACTACACAAATAATAAACTACCCACAAAAAAAAGTATGTAGGATAGTTACACTAGGTGGCAATGGTATGGATGAATGGGTATCACAGGTATTAGATGTACTAGAAGAATGGTCAGAAGAACAAGACTGTGAAGCCATGGAAACTGTATGCAGAAAAGGATTCGTTAAAAAATTAAAGAACTTTGGTTATGAACAAACATATACCATAGTTGGAAAAGAACTCACAACAATACATTAGGAGAACACTATGAGTAAAGGTGGAGGTGGCACTAATACTGTCCAAAAAGCCGACCCATGGGTAGGACAACAACCCTATCTAACTGATATATATGGAGAATCGCAGAGACTTTATCAACAAGGTCCAATGCAATTTTTCCCCGGACAAACATATGCAAGTCCAAGTGATAGAACTATACAAGCAGAACAAATGATAGCTAATCAAGCTTTGGGTAGCCAACAAGTTATGGCTAATCAAGTAGCGCTAGCTAATCAGTTTGGGTTAATGCAACCACAAATGTTATCAGAAAATCCATATCTTGCAGGTGCAACAGAAGCTGCACTAAGACCAGTCTATGGACAAGCACAAGGTTTACTACAACAAGCTAGACGTGGTGCTACAGGTGCAGGTCAGTTAGGTGGCACAAGACAAGCTGTACTTGAACAAGGTGTAATAGGTGATTATATGCAAAAGGCAGGTGATATAAGTTCTCAAATGTATTCCAAAGCATATCAAGATTCTATTGATGCACAACAAAGAGCAATTAGTTTAGCTCCAAGTGTAATGCAAATGGGATTAGCCCCTGCTGAAACATATGGTAAAGTAGGTTTAGCTGAACAAGCAAGACAACAACAAGCTATAGATGACCAAAGAGCAAGGTTTGAGTTTGCACAACAAGCCCCACAACAAGCATTAAGACAATATTCAGACATAGCATTAGGTAATATGTTGCCCGGCTCACAAACTACATCTCAGCAAGGGGGAGACCCATCATTTATGCAACGAGCAGTAGGTGGTAGTTTATTAGGCATGGGTGTTTATGGAGCAGGAACATCAGCAGGATTGATTGGGGCAGGTGAAGCAGCATTAGTTTCAAATCCCGTAGGAGCTACAATAGCAGCAGGACTAGCAATAGCTAGTTTATTTGATTGGGAGATATTATGAGTAATAGTTTTTTAAATAAAGATTATCTGAACTACATGACAAGTATTTTTAAATCAGATGAAGAAAAACAAAAAGAAAGAGAGTTAGCTTTACAAAGCAATCTTGGTTTATTAAACGAATCTAATGAACAAAATAAATTTTTAGGTTATCAGAATGACCCAAGATTTATGGATTCTTTTTTTGAAAATACTACAACTAATTCTAACATAACAAATATAGATAAGGTATACGAAACAAAATCTGTAGATGGAAGTAAAATGTATAGTCTAAATGAACCAACAATTGGAAAATCAAAATTAGTTCCTGTTGATATGGACAATGAAAATAGAGTACAAAATGTTGTTGATATTGCTAATAATCAAAATGCAATGAGAGGGGATAAACAAATGTTTCAAATTAATCCTAAAGACACCTCACCAAGAGGTGAATATTTATCTAAAGCAGCAGTACCATATAGTAAAGAACAACAAGCAGGTTTGTTAGTAGCAGAAGAAAATTTATTAAACTTAAATCAAAATCCAACACAAGGTAATGTATTGTCTGAAATATATAATTTAGAAAAAGGTGGCTTTTCATCTAATGAAGTTGCAAAAGAAATATCATCTTTATCTCCTGCAACAATGATTACGTTAATGTCTGCGTTAGGTGGGACTAGTTCTAATAAAACTCAAACACCTATAGCTCCTATACCGGTAGCTACAAGAGGACAAACATTTGGTTTAATAGACCCATACGAAAAATATAGACGGAGATTAGTATAATGGCAAAGAAAGAAGATGAACTACAAAAGCTAGTTGATGCTGTTGGTGGAACTATAGCACCTACATCTAATATAGATGATACGCAACAAATGTTAAACTCTATTAAAAACGCTGCCTTGATAAGAGCAGGTATAGGTATAATGGGTCAAAGAAAAATGGGTGAATCAGGTTATGATGTAGCTAGTAGAACTATATCTGAAGTAGCCAAGTCTTCTGCTGACCAATTAAAAACATACGCAACCGTTGCTGCTGCTAGTAATAAAAAAGATGATAAAAAATTAACAGAATTTTCTAAAGCACAAACTATATACAACAAAACATTTTATCAACCTGATGCACAAACAGGAGCATTAACTCAACTAAGGCAACCATTTATGGAGCAAGGAATTACACCACCAACACAAGAATGGTTTAAAAATAATTTATTAACAGATGAGTTTTTATTAGGTGGTCAGGGACAAGGAGAAAATTATATAGATTTTCATTTAGGTCAAGCTAAAAGAGCAAGAGACAGGGGAGAAACTCCACCTGATTATGAAGAAACATTTAATACATATAATATATTAAGAAATACCGGAAGATAATGGCATCAATAACTGAAGAAGATAAGGAACTATTTAATAAAATAAATGGAACTGTAAGCACAGGCAAAGCAGTATTAGACCCATCTGACGTAGAAATGTTTGACAGAATAAATGCAGGTTCAAACTATGAAGCTATACTTAATGACAACATAGGCGTTGATGAGGGGTCAATAGAGGGTATTGATAACGAAGCAGAAGCTATGGCATATGCAGGTAGTATGGGTATGCTCGATACTTATAGAGGTGTAAAACAATACTTTGGGTTTGATGAACAGCAAATGAAAGCTGACCAAAAAAAACTTAATGCTATATTTAGAAATAAAGAATACGGTGGCAAAGCATTTGCTACATATATGGGTGGTATTATAGCTGACCCAGTAGGATGGGTAATACCTTTAGCTAAAGCTAAATCAGTAACACAAATGGTTAAACAAGGAATTGCATACGGCACAGGTTTAGGAGCTGCATCTTATGTAGACGAGGACAGTGGATTTAGTAGACTAGAACAAGCAGGACTAGGTGCTGTAGGTGGTGGTGTTATAACTGGAACACTAGGATTAGCTGCTAAAAAATGGGCAGGATTTGACCCTGTTGCTATAAGCAGACAAGATGCTTTAGATGAATTACCTAGTAAAAATTTAAGAATAGAACAAAACAGAACTAAAAATATAAGAAGACAAGAAGCTGAGGTTTCAAGATTGCAAGGTGTCACTGAAAAAATGACTGCTATAGAATCTTATAAAAAAAATGTAGCTATACCTACATGGAATAACTGGGTACAAAATCCATTAAGACCTATAGTCGGTGTTGGTGCAGGATTTGCAACATATAACATGTTAGATTCTTATGCAGAAACAGAAACAGCAACAGATTTTTTAGGTAAGACAGTACTTAGTGTTGGTGCATTTTTTGCAGGTAAAAGTTTAGGAACTAAAATGAATAGGAATGAAATGTTTAACAAAGCATTACATGATTTTTTTCCTGAAAACAGAATGAACCCTGAACTTTTAAGAATGTCTAATGAGCTAGATGGAAGAGTTGCTACTTACATGAAAAGATTAAATGATGTAGCAGGAGATATAAATAAGTTAGATGATGATGGTAAAAAACTTATATATAATCTTATGGGTGGTGATTTAGGTAAAGACGAATTACTAGCTATGTCAAAAGGTGAGATAGTTCAAAGAGCAACAAGAGTTGTTGGAGATATAAATCCCAAAACAAATAGACCGTGGACTAAATCAGAAATTAAAAAGCTTAAACCTGACGAACAACTTGCTTTAAAAAATAAAACAGAAAAAAATATAAATGTTAAAGAAACTTTAGGTATAGGATTACCAACAAGTGTAAATAAAATACTTAGATTAAATGATGAACAATCACAAATAATGAAAGAGATAGGTGAAGACCTAAGATATTCGGGTTTATTAGATGATGCTACATTTAAAACAAATATAGATAATTATATAGCAAGAATATATGACCCATTATTAGCAGTCAAAGGACCAAAAGCAGCTAATAAAGTTATAAAAGATTTGAGTAAAATTAGAGGAGACTCTTTATACAGTAGAGGACAGGTATATAACCTAGGTAATAAAGCTACATTTAAAGCAGAAGAATTAAAAGATGTAGTTCCTGCATTAAGGTCAGAAAGAAAATATGATTACCGTATTAATCAAACATATGGAAAGGTAAAAGATAACAAAGGTAAATTAATTAATAGAATATCAGATGAAGCTGACCCACAATATAATAAAGGATTAAGTTCTGAAGACCAAGCGTCTAACTATGGCGTTGTTATAAGAAAGAGTAAAGATAAACCTGACGAGTATGAAGTAATTACTCAGCTAACTAAACAGGAAAGAAAAGACTTGGGTGAACTAGATGACATGAGTTTATCTTTAGCTAAAACAGCATCTGAATTAAGAAGCACGGCAGGTATAGGTAAATACTATGCAGAAATGTTTGATAAGGGATTGAAGCAGGGGTTTGTTTTAAACAGAGAAAGTTATTTAACAAGAACTTTATCAGATAAAGGATTAAGAGTTTCCGGTAGAACAGGTGCTGATAGTAAACTTATTGTTAGTAATAAAGAAACTGACAGAATAGAAACAGAAATGAATCTATTAAGAACACAAGACCCGACAGTTCCCGGCAGATATAGAACCGGAGTAGATGAATTAGGACAACCGTTACCTGACGTTCCTTTTGTTAATCTTGGAAAATATAATAAGTTAAAAAAAGAATTAAAAACAGAACAAGACAAAGCATATAAAGAATACAACAATATAACAAAAGATTTAGAATCTAAATTCAAAGGAGCAACAGCAGACAAACCTGTAAGACTAGATACTGTAGGACAAGATGGATTTAAAGTTACAGATGAATTTGTTTATGTACCTAAAATGACTGAACCTGATGTTAATGGCGTTGGCAAAGCTGTAACAACTATAGGCGGAAAAGGTGGAACTGACATTCCTATGTATGGAAAACTAAATGGAAACTTAATAAGAAAGTCTGAATACAATGACATGATGTTACTTAAGTCATTAAGAGAAAATGATGGCTCAAGACTTTTGGGTGATGAATATTTTAAACTAAATAGTTTTTGGAAAAAAACTAAAACAGTATATAACCCTGCTGTGCATATGAACAACTACATATCTAATTATACACTTTATTATGGAAGTAATGGAGCATGGAAAGAATTAGGAAAAGTACACAAAGATGGAACAATCAAACAAATATTAGGGTTTGAAAGAGGTACGGTTAAATGGGATGATTTAGATGATGACCTAAAACATTTGTATGAAGCAGGTGTATTCGGTAGAGATTTAATATCTGCTGAATTAAAAGGCAATCTTGATATAGGTGCATTAAGTAAAGCATTTTCTACAGAAGCTGCAATGAAAGATGGTAACTTTATGAAGTCTGCTTTTGATACAATTAAAAATCAATTAAGTAAATCTAAAACATTAACATATGCAGGTAAAAAATTAAAAGGTGCTGACCAAATTATGTCAGGTTGGTATCAATTGGAAGATAGATTATTTAGAATAGCTTTATATAGAAGTAGATTAAAACAATTAAATCCTGAAACTAATTCTAAGTATACAAAATCTGAAGCATCTGCTGATGCTATAAAATATTTTGTAGATTACAATATTAAGTCTAAACATATCAATGCTTTAAGAGGAACAATAGTTCCGTTTTTATCTTATTCTTACAGGATAATGCCAAGACTAGCTGAAATTGGAATTAAACATCCTGAAAAAGTAGCTGTAATTGCAGCACTAGGTTACGCAGCAAATGATATGGGACGAGCTGCAACAGGTGGAACTAAATATGAACAAGAGCAAGAAAGAAAGTTTATGCAAGAGTATAACAAAACTAACATGTTCGGATTTGGTGCTATGCCTGAAGCTAACATTAGAGTAGGTGGTGGTAAAGAACCTAAGTATCTAAACTTTAGTAGAATGTTACCGGGTGGTGATGTTTTTGAAATGGGTGGGCAAACACCCGGAGAAGTACCTTTTTTCCCAAGAATTATGCAACCCGGTGGTCCTGCATTTAGTACGTTATTAAACACTTTAGGCGTAGACCCTTTTACATTAGGCAAAAAAACTACAGATGAAGTGGGTATGGATGCTTTAGAAGTAATGGGTAATAGGTCATTAAGTATTGCTAAAGATTTTATACCAAACATTCCTTTTGTTCCGGGTAGTTTTTCTTACAAAAAAATAATGTCTGCATATGAAAAAGAATTTGGTGACCAAGAAAAATACAATACATTGTCTGACCCATTAACAACATTAGAAGCAGTAGTAAACTCTGTTGGTTTAAAAATAAACACAGCAGATATAGGAAGATTAAGAAGATTTACATCTTCAGAAGCTAACGCAATTAAATCTAACTTTAGTAAGAAGAGAAAAAAAATTAATAATGAAAGAATGAAAGGATTAATATCTTATGAAGATTACATAAGAGAAGTAGAAGAACTTAAACTAGATATGAAAGAAACATTAGAGGAGTTATACGATAGAAAATGATACCGTTTGAAGTTATAACAATGCTTGGCTCTAGTCTATTTACTGGACTACTATCTATATGGTCACAGAAATCTAAAGATTCGGCAGACCAACAGAAGTATCTTATGCAAAGAGCAGAGATAGAAAGAGCATCAGTTAATGACGCAAGAAAAGATAACAGTCAGTATCAATCTACGACAAGAAGATGGATGGCATTACTTGCAGTATTTTTTATAGTATGCCTACCTAAACTGGCAGTATTTTTAGACCCATCAGTACAGGTACACTTAATGTATCTTGACCAAGTCAAAGAGGGATGGTGGATATTTGGTAGTACACAAGAAGTAACAACATTTAAAGGTATCGGTGGGATAGTAATTACTACAGCAGATACACATTTTCTAGCAGCGATATCCGGATTCTATTTTGGTTCTGCTGCGACAAGGAGATAACATGGCTATAGAAAGAGCAGGTGAAAAATTTTCAGGATATAACAAACCAAAGAACTCACGCAAAGGTGGTAAAAAGTTTGCTGTATTAGCTAAAGAGGGAGACAAGATTAAGCTCATCAGATTCGGTGACGCTAACATGACTATCAAAAAGAACATACCATCAAGACGAAAATCGTTTAGAGCAAGACACAAGTGTGATACTGCTAAATCTAAACTAACAGCTAGATATTGGAGTTGTAAAAAATGGTAAGATTATATTTAGCTATAATTATATTAAGCATTTTTATTTTAGGTTATGCAATAGAAGATGCTGTGTCTGATGTTACATCAAATGGTGCTACAACTAACAGTCAAACAAATGCTTCAGGAAGTAACACATCTATATCCGGTGGGTACTCACAAGAAACCACAAATAATTATACGGGTGGTCAAACTAATACTACAACTAATTCAACAAGCAATAGCACTAACCAAGAGACTGCCGTTAATAGTGCAACAGCACCTGCTATGTCTGTGTATAGCCAACAGTCATGTGTCATTCCACTATCTATTGGCATGACCGTTATTGGTTTCAGCACAAGTCTTGGAACATATCACCATGATTTAAAATGCGAACAAAGACAAAGAGCCAAACTATTAAATGGATTAGGAATGAAAGTTGCAGCGATATCATTAATGTGTCAAGACAAAGACATATGGAAAGCAATGATGGATGCAGGAACACCATGTCCTATAGATGGATTAATCGGTGAACAAGCTAAACAAAGATGGGAAGAACTAGGTAATGAAAAAGTTTTTGATACTGTTAATGCTACCTCTAGTGGCAAACGCAGACACTTCAGCAAATCTAATTACTAACGGTACGTTTGACAACGGCACTACAGGTTGGACTACATCAGGTGATGCACAAGTTATAGGTGATTGCTGTCCGGGAGGACATGACTTTGAGTTTGGAAACAGTGGGTCTATAGAACAAACATTTGATTTAACATCAGATGATATTACAACTCAGATGCTAGACAACGGTATTACTCTTAACTCTACAGTAGAAGTACAAAATGGTGAGGGTGGTGTAGGTTCTTGGTGTCCTAACTGTGGCGATGCTGACAGTTTTAGAATAGACTTAACAATACTTGACAATAATAGTCAGGTATTAACTACGACTACACAAACAAGAACAGATGTAACAGGTATTAATGGTGTAGATTTTACTGACTCTATAACATATACAGGTACTGGTAGTTACTATGGCAACATATTTATTAAAGGCGAAGACGCATCAACAGGAAGACTTGGTGGACCAAACGTAGATAACATATCAGTTACCATGGAATATGACCCTGTTGTTTTATCATTAGAACAAACACAACATATATCTGCTGTTGCTGAAATCGTAGAAGAAATATATATAGAAGAATTTGTTTACGAAGAACCTGTTATTGAAGAGATTATCTTTGAAGAACCTATGGTTGAAATCATAGAAGAACCTGTTTTTATAGAAGAAGAATTTATTGAGGAGACTATTGTCTTAGCTCCTGCTATGATAGAACCTGAGATAATAGAAGAGGTTATAGAAGAACCGGCTATTGAAGAAGTGTTTGAAGAAATAGTAGAAGCACCTATTGAAGAAGAACTTGTGGAGGAAATTAATGAAACAGAAACTATCGAAGAAACAGAAAGAGATACAGAAGTTAATGAAAGTAACGGAGATGTTATCGCAGAAGAAACCGAAGTCGATAACGAGAGTGGGAGTATTGAAACCGAACTAACAATAGAAGAAATATCTATTAAGGTAGCTGATAAAATTAAAACAATAGATGGTCAGCTCAAAGCTACACAAATGATAGTAGCTAAGGTTATGCAGAAACACAACAAGATATCAAGTTACTCAAAAGTAAACACAGATATATTTATACAACCAAATATAGTTGATATAGATATAGGTACATATACAAACAATACCTATGTAGATATCAGAAATATTTATCCAAACCAAACATACGAGGACAGACTATGGACATCAAGGTAATTGCAGGGATACTAGGAATAGCTATCAGTCTTGGTAGTCTATTCGTATTTCAAGGACAGTTAATACAGAGGGTTGAGGTGCTAGAATCTAAATCAGTACCTGATATTACCCCATTAGAAAAAGAATTATCTATACTCAAATCACAAGTAGAGGATTTAAAAGCTAGAAATAGTAATCCATTAATGAGATGATAAAGATAATGAAGTTCTTATTAGGTAAGATAAGAACCAAATATCTAAGACCGGAGATATCTGTCTTAGAGTTTATACTAATATTGGTTATGTCATATTACATCACTAGATGGCTATATGCTTAAACTGATAGGAGATAACTATGAGTGCAAACATCCCTTATACCAAGAGGGAAATGCAAATCATCAAGGCAATCCATGCGATTGAACCTAATGCTAGGTTCAGTATTAAGGACAACATAAAGAATAGACTTGACTACCAATATGGTGGTATAGTATTCTTTAATTGTCTACCAATAAGTTGGGACGAAGTTATGGATAAGATTGATGAGCAAGAAGAAAGAAGACCTTATTAGTAATCCTCCCCATTACACAAAGGGGATTGAAACTACTAGGTATATACGGTCATGGGATATGGACTATGTTCGTGGTAACATTATAAAATATGTTACTAGATTTCCGTATAAGGGTACACCTGTGTCTGATTTAAAGAAAGCTCGTTGGTACTTAGATTATTTAATTAACGAGGAAGAAAATAAATGAGTGGTCAGATACATAATAGTGGTGGTAACTTTAGTAAAGTTGGCATCATACAAAGAGATGATGATGGTAACGCACTACAATGCCCTCATTGTGATTCAACCCATTTAATAAAATCGGGTACATGTGGTACTCATAAACAAAGAAAAAGATGGAAGTGCAGGACTTGTGAAAAGAAAACAGTAAGTCCTAAAATTATAAAGAATTACGAATTAGAAGAAGCTGAGAATCTTGATTGGTCTACTGAAGAACTAATCAATGCAAGAACAGAAGTCTTCAAAAGAAAAGAAGCAAGAGAAAAGTCTGAAAAATTTATCAACATAAAGATAGATGACAAGAAACCTATTGGATTATATATACAAGGAGACCCACACGTTGATGATGATGGATGTGATTGGGTATCACTTAGAAATCATATAGATATAGTTAATCAAACAGATGGTATGTATGCTTGTTCTGTTGGAGATTTATCTAACAACTGGGCTAGGCGTGGTAAGTTAGCAGGATTATGGGCAGACCAAACTACCAATGGGGAACAGCAATGGCAGTTAGTAGAGTGGTTGGTAGGTGCTACACCTTATATATTTATAGTAGCAGGTAACCATGATATGTGGGCTATGGAGGGCGACCCAATCAACTGGATGTGCAAACCCTTAAAGACTGTATATTCTAACCATAACGCAAGACTTAAAATTAAATTACCTAAACACGAAGTCAAAGTAAATTGTTCTCATAATTTTAGAGGACATTCAATGTACAATACAGCTCATGGTATTGTTAAACACGCATTGTTCAATGCAAGAGACCACTTACTTATAGCAGGTCATACACATGTATCCGGTTACAGTCCTATTAAAGATGCGAACTCGGATAAAATTATGCACTGCGTACAAGTTGGTAGCTACAAGAAGTATGATAACTTTGCAAAGCAATTAAACCTACCATGTAAGATGATGTCAGCTTGTGCTGTTGCTGTATTTAATACTTATGTAACAGAAGACCACCCTGATTTTATCAAAGTATTTTGGGAAGTAGAAGAGGGTGCTGATTATCTAAACTTTTTAAGGAATAAGAAATGATACCAACTCTAACATTTTTAAATTGGGAAGACGCTGTTACACCTACACAAGGGTGGACAGACATTAAAGAATTAAAACCTGAACTAGCAGATTGCATATCTTTAGGTTTAATAGTAGAAGAGAATGATAAAACAATTACTATTGTATCTCACATATCAGGAGATAAAGAGGGGACAGATATAGATGGTAGTTTAGTATTGGATAAGTCTTGGATTAAATTTAGGATAGATGTACCAGTGCCGGACAATCAACTAGAAAAACTTAAACAATGGTTACTAAAGAGGGTAGAAGAATGAGAGTAGCAGACGAGAAGAAAGAAAAATTATTTGTAGAATATTTTACAAGTGGAGAGACATTAGCTAACGCAACTAAGTCAGCACAAAAAGCAGGGTATAATAAGAACCCATCTCAAATGGGATACGTTCTCAAAAAGAAATACGAAAAAGAAATCAGAAAGATTAATGAAGAAAAGATTACCGGTGTATCAGGTAAAGCAATCAATGTACTTGAAGACCTATTACATTCAGACCAAGACTCAGTAAGATTAAACTGTGCTAAATTAATATTAGAACTGGGTAACTACTCATCACAAAAT
>Ga0181413_1000351_pt1 | contig 14243 bp, 15 predicted proteins | sample 36SPOviralmetaG_FD_130111 | JGI IMG/M metagenome (GOLD analysis project Ga0181413, IMG submission 130111) | Marine viral communities from the oligotrophic San Pedro Time Series (SPOT) site, San Pedro Channel, CA, USA - 36 SPOT_SRF_2012-09-28 | ecosystem: Environmental > Aquatic > Marine > Strait... | reverse complement strand
TCTGGGAAGACACAAAAGATTTGTGGGAATTAATTGTTAATAATATTAATTTTAAATCCTGCTGGAATGGCGTGAAATCATTGGAAGAAATAAATATTATGATAAATAATAATGAATTTAATGAAGAAATGATGGAGGATAATGATGTTGGTGATGAAACGTCTGAAGGTTGGGGATTTTATAATTTGTGGGGAATATTTATGGCTGAAGATTTTATGATGAAAGATTATGCTGGAAATGTTGGTGATGTTAAAATTAGATGCCGTCGGATTAATGATAAAGAAAATAAATTAATTAAAATAATAGATGGTGTGGAATATGATTTTAATGGTGATGATTTGGGAAATCTGCTGGAAATGTTTATAACTGAAAATAAATTGGTTAAAATATTTATTGGAAATTGGAATGGTGAAGAAGTTGTGTCTGAAGATGTGGTGGAATTTGTGGATAATTATTTTTCGGATGCTCGGATAGATGAATTTTTGGAAAATTATTTGGCGGAATATTATTCTGGCGTGGAAATCCCCGCTGATGGAATTATTAGAGTTTAGATTGTTTAAGTTAGATTATTAAATATAGATTTATTTTTTTATTATTTAAGGCGTGTATATATCCACGTCCTCAACGTCCTCATATGACCGCTATTTTTAGGCGATCGTCATAAAATAGAAAATAAATAGTCATTATTGGTATATAATGCCTCGTATATAAATAAAAATAAAATCTCATATATCTCATAAAATTGATTCTGGATTTTGGGCCAATCTATTATGATAAAATCATAATGAATACTGAAAAAAGACAAACACTCTTGGAATGCCGATCGGCTCGTGCTGGTGATAAAACTAGATTTATTAATGCTGATGATATTGGTGAATGGTTTTCTAAAATGATGATTGCGGAAATTAATGATTTTATGAATATGTTTACTTGCCGTGATATCATTAAAAATGATTTGGCGAATGATTGGAAGGAAACAATTAAATTTGTTTGCCGTCCGAAAATTAGTGAATTAAAATCATTGCGAAAATTCTGGAGCCAAACTGATAAATCACACGCTAAGGATGAATATAGAGGCGTTATTAAAAAACCGAGCGAAATGCGAAAAATATGGTTTAATATGGCTGACGCTGGTGAAGTTGCTAGAAGAAAACAAAATCCTGAAAAACAACGTGAATGGATGGCTGGTTGGCCTAAAATGCGTGGCGATGTTAATATGCGTGAAAATCAGATTTTCAGGGAATTAATTGGCGCTGATAAAGGTTGGGAGTGTGAAGTTAGAAAATCTTGCGATAATTATGAATTATCCCCTTATTTTAAGCGAATGGCTGATGAATTAAATGGGCTAAGGGTGGTGATTACTAGTCATTATGGTTGGTTATTTTATAGAGGATATCGTCTACAATGCTTTGGATATGATGTTGATTCTGGTGAAGGTTGGGATAATACTGATTATTTGGAAAAATATTTAGATGAATATGGGCGAAGGTGGGATACTGATAATAAAAAATATAAATTGTGGGAAAACGTGCTGTTTAAGAAAAGATTTATGATTAAAATTAATAATGCCTGTGTGAAGGCGTTGTGGAATCCTCATTGCGAATTTGGAAGAAAACACGCTGAGGCGTTATATGATGAAAATTTTGCTGAATAGTTAGTTGGTTAGTTAGTTTAAAAACAACTAACTAACTTAGCAAATAAATAAAAATAAAATCTCATATATCTCATAAAATTGATTCTGGATTTTCTCTCATTTTAATATTATAAATTAACAAACTATGCCAACTATCTCATTCTCTATTGGTGGTGCGGAACACGATATTAGTGGGAAAAATACTGATGAAATTATGAAAATGGTTTATGATAATTATGCTAAAAAAAAAACTAAAAAATTAGTTGTGAAGAAAACTAAATGCGAGGATTGTGATATAATTAATGCTGAAGATTTTAGTTATTCTGAAAATAGGTGTGGTGATTGTGTTTATAAAAAAGATATGCGAAATAGGGAATATGAGCGTGAACGAGAAGAAATGCGAGAAAATAAAATTTGTGAATTAGACAAACAATTAGACAGGCGTGGTGTGGAACTATTAGATATTATACAAGGTTTAGGAAATGAATTAAAAAAAAAGTGTGCGACTTATGAAGAAGGAAAACTATTAATTAGTCAAGCTATAGAAATAGGAAAAATATTAGATAAAATCTCTGAACGTGAATATTAGACAATTAGATGCTATTATGATTATTTATTTTCTATTTTCTGGGGACTTATGAAAAATAGCGGGAATATGGGGACGTTGAGGACGTTTAATAAAATTGATTCTAAAAATAAAAATAATATTATAAATAAAAAAAAATGATTAAGGAGTTAGAAATAATAAAAACTGAAGCTAAGCCATATTATTGTAATACTGATGGTGAAGTGGATATTTGGATATGGAAAAATAAATATATTACAAAACGATGGAATGAAAATGGTGCTGATTACTGGGGGTTTGTTGCTATAGATGGGAAGGAAACTAGAGTTAAGTTTATCAGTAATTAAATAAAATTAAATTGTTAAATATTTCATAAAATTGATTCTGAAAATAAATCTAATTTGTTAAATAAAATGATGAAGGAAAACAAACATACTGGAACTATTAAGGGCCATTTTTGGGTGGAACTTGCTGATGGACGAAAAATAGACCCTCATTTTAAATATTATGATGCTCTAAAATGGGCTAAAAATTTAGGTGGGGAAAATATATATAGAGAGCTTGATATGGATACACAGAGAGAAAATATTAATAAAACTATTATACCATATATGATAGCGATTAGAAAATCCAAAAATGAATACGTCAAACAGCTCATAAAAGCCATTGCCGATCAAGGCGAGCGTGTGGATAAAACAACACTAAAATTTGAGCCAGGCTGTTGCCATATAAATGCTATTATTAATAAAATGATATATGGAAAAGATGCGAGGATAGTTTATGGGGATTTAGGTTGGAAAAAAAATGGGACTAATAAAATTTATTATGAATACGAACACGCTTGGAATAGTGGTGAGAGCGCTGGTTATGACGTGGAGGATATGATAAAAAGATTAATACTAAGGCCAGATTATTTTAAATTAATTATGGGAACACACAAAAAAACTAATTTAATAGATAAATTTAATTTATAAAATTAAAATACTTCTGAATAATATATGAAAACTTATTTTAGAAATTATAATGATACGGCGCTAAATGAGATGTTAGCAAATTTTGTGGAGAAAAAAGATATAGAACATTACGTTAATGAAACTCATATAGGTTATGATGAAAATGGAGAGATATTATTTTATTTTATTAAAAACTTTTTTAGCACTGATGAAATAGATGTAATTATGCCTACCATTGAAAAAGCGTCTACATTTATAGTTAGTTTAGGGCGAGGACACGCCGCTGGGAAATTAGATATGAGCCAGCCATTATGGGCTAAGGGATTAAAAGATGTAAAATTAAAAGAACATAATTATCATAATAAATATACACTAAATCCAGAGGGAATAAGCAATAGAAAATATAAATTAAATAACCCAGTTTATTCAAATTTAGTAGGTTATTATGAAAAACCTTTAGTTAATTATAAAAAAACTATTAAAACACAACCCAGATGCCGACAAACACAATTCACAGCTAGACACAAAGATATTTATTCAAAAATCATACCATATATGGAAAGAATTAGTGGCGAAATGGCGGCAAAGCTCCCAGCCCATTATGGGAAGCAAAATCAATTCATTCAAAAACATAGAGAACGTATCGGACAATCTTGTTATAGCACTATTACAATCAATAAAAATTTTAGAACTGCGATCCATATAGATAAGGGAGATTTTAAGGACGGAATTGGAACGATAACAACGGCCGGAGATTTTGAAGGTGGCGAATTTTGTTTGGTTGATTATAAAGTAGCGATAAACGTTAAGCCGACTGATTTATTATTTGTAAACGTCCATAAACATCACGCTAATTTACCTTTTGAAGGAACACGATATTCAATGGTAAGTTATGTAAGAGAAAATATAAAGAAGTGTGGGTTAAAATATGATTATAGAGTAGTTATACCGAGTTATGGACGGAGCGAGGTGTTGAAACAAAAAACACTAGCAATGTTAGAGCGTGGTGGTGTGCCGAAGGATAGAATTGATATATGGATAGTTAAGGAACAATTAAATGATTATTTACAATATGAAATTGATGGATATAGAATTATGGAAGGTGTATTAGGAATTAATAAACAGCGTGAATTTATATCCAATTATTATGATGAAAATACGCCATTAGTTTGGTGTGATGATGATTGTGATGGGTTATATGAAAAAGTATTAGTAGGGGATACATATAAACATAAGGAAATCGTAGATTATGAATTATTTTTTTTAAATTCATTTGATAAATTATGGGATAGTGGTTATAATTTAATGGGTGTATATCCATTAAGAAATATTGGTTGGATGAAAAATAGAATTACAACTGGATTAAAATTTATTATTGGGGCATTTAGAATGACTTTTAATAAAAGAATTTGTGAAAAAACTGATTTTCCTTTTTGTGAAGATTTTTACAGAACATTAAATTATTTTAAAAATGATGGAGGATTGTTGAGAAATGAAGGTGTATATATTAAACATAATTTTTGGACTTTAGATGGTGGGATTGATAAAAAAGTATTACGAACTAAAGAAACTAAACGTAAATTAGTTAATAAATTTGTAGAAAGAAACCCTGAATATGCTAGAAAGGTTGAAAAAAAAGATGGGAATTGTGATATTAGATTAAAAAACGTTAAAGCGTTTGACGCTAAAAAGCAAACATATTTTTTGTTTAGTTGTGATTGGGCCGATGAAGATGATATTGATAGAATGATACAAATATATAAAAATATGAAAAAGCAAGGTTTTAAGGTGAAGATTTATATGTATTTATCCACATATATGCTATATGAACCATATTTATATGATATTTATTGTGAAGGTGATATTGAAGACGCTGAAAACATCATTAGTATTGAAAATTACATTCATAGAAACCATTTTATATTTACTGGGATTAAAATAGGGATGATTTATTTGAAAAATAATAAAGAAAATATAAAGAAAATATTTAAGACTGAAAAGAAAAGAAATTTAGTTAATAATAGTATAATTAAATTTACGAGCGACAATCCAATATTAGATGCGCTTAATGAATATATAGAAACTAATAGAAAATTTGATAATAAAACTTTTACTAAATATTTAGAAATATTTGATATTTAATCGTCCCAGACGTCCTCATATTCCCGCTAATTTTCAGTTAAATTGAAATTTTTTAAAATTAATCTACGTCTTTTTGTTCGTTCAACGCCTTTTAATCCAGCTAATTGTTTTTTTAATCCGTCTTTTGTTATTGATCCAGTCTTTTCTTTTGGTTTATTTTTACCGCCTAATTTTCTCCCCTTTTTTTGTGGTGGTGGTTTGACCTTTGGGGGCAATTTAGGTCTGCCTCTCGGTCGCTTAGGTTTAGGGGGTGGTTTTTTAGGTTTCGGTTTAATTATTCTTTTACCGCTAGCACTAAATTTTTTTTGTGGTGGTTTAGTTAATTCTCTTTTTTTTTTAGCCGACGCTATACGTAATTGTTGTTCGTCATCACGACAAGTCGTATACGTCGCTCCCTTATTATTTACCCTTGTAAAACATTTATATCCTTTTAATTTTCCCATCTTTTTTTTTCCATTACCCGCTGACGACATATATAATTAGTAAAGTTTATTTTCACGCCTTTTCTCTTCTTTGGCTCTTGGCTCATCCCCTTTAAATGCTGGGAAACCTTCAACCTTCATTTGTTTTTTTGCTTTTTTTGGTTTTGCTTTAACAACTTTTTTTGGTGCTGATTGTTTTTTAACTGGTTTTGGCTTAGATTTAGGTTTGGCTTTTGGTGGGGATTGTTTTTTAACTGGTTTTGGTTTAGAGTGTTTACCGCCTTTATCACTACGAATTTTTCTATCCACTTCAACTGGTTTAGATTTAGGTTTTCTATCCATATCTTTCTTCTCACACAATTTATACATCTTACCTTTAAAATTTAACATTACTCCACTCATTTTATAATATAACTTAACATTTAAATTTCTCTAAAATTAATTTTCCTTTATTAAACATCTTATCATAATTTTTAGGTTTTAGCAATTGAAAATCTTTATCTGGTAATACAACACTCTCTAAATTTAATCTATTTATAGGCAAGTGTAATATAATAGGTTCATCCGCACATTCGCCACAAACTTCATCACACGCACATTTCCACGATTCATCACTAAGTTCCTCTTCAACGATCATTTCTAAGGGATTATATAAATAATCAAACTCTTGTAAATCAACCATAATATCAATTAATTGATTTTTCTTAAGCTTGCTAATACCAATAACATTTTTCTCTTTACAAAATTCTTTTAATTGTTTCATATTGTATTTCATTAAATTCTCTGCTTTACTCATTATATAATTATTATTTATTTTTTTTAGAGGTTATTTCTACATTTAACGATTGTCTTTTTTTAAGCGCTTTAATTTTTTTTTCTAACTGGGTAATATAATATTGATTAGTCCCAGTTTTTTTCATACCCATCATAATATTTTCGGCACTCGTAATTCGCTCTGGGATTTTTCTAGCATCTCCTTGAGTTGCGAATGGTTTACCTTTTCTTCTTCTTAATAATTCTTTTTCTTTTTTATTTTTAGCTGCTTGGGCTTTACTTGGTGGTAAACCCTTAGGCTTAGGTTTTTCTTCAGCTTTTTTTTTAATAATAAATTTCTTAGGCATTTTATATATTATCAATATATAATTTTTTTATAAAAATAATAAAAAAGAGTGGGAAAATAAGGACGTCTGGGACGTGGATTAATAACATATTTTTACTGTAAAATTTTGACTACCACTATGATTATTAGCAACACGAACTCTATAATATTTATATCCAGAACTAATAGCACTACTCCCTATTTCTCCAGAGGTTTCCGCATTTGATGAAAAATTTAAATTTGCCCCTTGAAAATAGGTTGAATTATCAACTGAGTATTCAATAAAAGCATTGTAAGTCCCATTTGTATCAGCAACTATACTAATACCAGCGTGGGTGATTTCTCTAGGTTTTGTGAATACATTACTAGTTGTTGTTGCTGATGAACCGACCGAGGCATTTAGCAATGTTGTTTCAGTCATAGTCCCATATCCATCATCTATTAATTGAACTGCTGTTTCAATATCTCCTAATTTTTGGTCTATTCCAGTCAAAAGAACTTCATTCGCAGCGTGATCGGTATTCGCCGCCGTCAGTAATACTTCAATCGCCGCTAAATCTGTAGCACAGGCGGCCGTTGATGTTTTAATAGCATCTGTATCAGAATCAATAGTCCCTAATAAGGTTTCGTTGGCTGCGTGTTTTCCATTCGCCGCTGTAAGTAATACTTCAATCGCCGCTTGGTCTGTTTCAATCGCAGTGAGCGTTGTTTCTAATGTATCTAATTTACCTTCAACATCATCCAAGTGTCCGATAATAGTTGATTGATTACTCGCTGTTGAAAATCCGCTAATATTCCCACTAGATATATTAACATTTACTTTGTTTGACCCAACACACGCAGCTAAAGCTCCAGTATCATCATCAATATTTCCTAAATGACCTTCCGCATTTGTTAGTAATACTTCGTTGGCTGCGTGGTCTACATTCGCCGCCGTTAGTAATACTTCAATCGCCGCTTGGTCTGTTTCAATAGCAGTGAGTGTTGTTTCTAATGTATCTAAATTATCGCTTAAATGATCTAATTTTCCTTCAACTCCGTCTAAATGTCCTATTATAGTATCTTGTTTAGCGTGTGTTGATAAAGCGCTAACATCAGTCGCCCCACCGCTTACACGTAATAATCCGTTAGCATCCACAGATAAAGGGACGTAATCTCCATCAGCTCCAAAATCGGATTGTGAATCTTGCCGAACTACCATCATCATAACACCTTTATCGCCAGAATTATGTGCTGTATCTTCAGTCTTAACTATATCATCTAAGGCTTGAACTGCTGTTTCAATATTTCCTAAATGAGCTTCAGCATTTCCTAAAGTTGTTTCAGTCGCAAACCCACTAATATTTCCACTAGATATATTTACATTAACTTTATTAGATCCCACACACGCTTCTAACACATCAATCCCAGTATCAATATTTCCTAAGTGTGCTTCGGCATTTGTATTAATAACTTCTATCGCCGCTAAATCTGTAGCACAAGCGGCGGTTGATGTTTTAATAGCATCTGTATCAGAATCAATAGTCCCTAATAAGGTTTCGTTGGCTGCGTGTTTTCCATTCGCCGCCGTAAGTAATACTTCAATCGCCGCTTGGTCTGTTTCAATCGCAGTGAGCGTTGTTTCTAATGTATCTAATTTACCTTCAACCCCATCTAAATGTCCTATCATAGTTGCTTGGTTTCCTTCAATTCCGTCCACGTATCCTGTTATCGCCGTAAGTGAGGTTTCAATCCCATCAACGTGTCCGATAATAGTTGATTGATTGGCTGCTGTTGAAAATCCAGTTATATTCCCACTAGATATATTTACATTAACTTTATTTGACCCAACACACGCTTCTAACACATCAATCCCAGTATCAATATTTCCTAAATGTGCTTCAGCATTATCTAAAACTCCATCAATAGTATCTAATTTAGAATTTGTTGAGGTTTGTAAACCTTCCAATCCATCTGTATTTAAATTAATAGCGTTGGCGCTTACTGATGTCGCTTCGGCAATAACTCTAAGCAATCCATTACTATCAACTTTTAATGGCGCTAAGGCATTTCCAGCAGAATTTAAGGCTAAAACTTTTGTCCCATTAATACTAGTCATTTTATATATATATAAAATATTTTAATTATAAAAAAAAATTATTTAGATTAAGATACTTGACGCATTCATAGTTATAAAATTAGATCCAGTTATAGTTTCTAAAGGGACTACCTCAGCATATACGCTATGATTTGGTAATACTTTTAAATTGAGTTGATGATCTATGTGATTTGATTTATCATTAATTAATAATTGTGTTTCTAATTGTCTTGCCCCACTATTAAGACTTTGTGTATATATTTTTATCATAGTTGCTGTTTGTGCGAATGATGATAAATGAATGTCTTTAATTAATAAAGTTTGTGAATGAGATACTCCACGAATAAAGGCTTGGGATTGTGAATGAGTTGCTTTAATAAATCCCATTAATGATGATGTCCCAGTTTTTTTTACACTAATATCCCCTTGATTACAATTACCAGTTCCATTAGAACTCATCTCTACTTTATTAATAATAGAAAATGAATTTGTCCCACTAGTTAAACTAGCATTTGAAGTTCCCGCCATAGTAAATTCAGCAACTCTTGGCTTATATTTTAGACTATCCCCAGCATCGCAATACAAACCACTAACTCTAATTTTCCTAGCGCCAATTCCAGCCGCCGTATCAGTCGTTACGCTACTTACAACATCAACAGCAACAACACCATTATATTCAATATAAACAGAATTTAGATTAAACCCTACAACATTTCCAGACCCCGCAATTGATTCATCAACACCTTTAATAGTTAAATTATCAAAATTAGATGACGTATTTTTTATCTGATTATAGATTGGCTCTTTTTCTATTTTTATACTCATTTTATATAATGATAAAATATTTTATTTTAAATTAAAATATTTATATATATTATAAAATGTCTGTTGCCGAAAATTCAAAATTCGTTGCTCTTGTCGCTGATAATGGAAGTGAGTTCGTTGCCGAACAAAAAGCAAACTTTACTATTAATCCAGATATCGGATTTGTAAAGGGTCGTGATTGTTATTTATCATTTGATTTATTAAACACTGATAGTAATTCTCGTGTTGCCTCTTTGCCTCCCACCGCAGGGGCATCTGCTGTTATAGAAAGAATGGATATTTATTCATTATCTAACGGCCAATTGCTAGAATCACTTACTAACTATAATTTATGGGCGTCATTAGAAAATCAATATTTAGAAGAAGATGATAAACATATACAAGTTAAACAAGGGACTGATAGTAATTGTCGTGCCTATAATGCTACAACATCATCAACTACTAAATTAAATACTATTAGTGCTAATGGATCTGCTGGTATGCCTCGCTCGTGTTATGATTTAGGCGCTTTAGCTATATCTCAAATATCGTCTGGTGCTGATACAGTATTAGCAACTCAAGATGACGATAATGCTACACAAGATAGTGAAATGGGCGCTAAAAAATTCTCATCAAGAAAATATTGTATCCCACTTAAATCTGGAATTTTCAGTCATTTTGGTGTGAGTGAAAAACTTACTCCAATATTATTATTTGGTGGTCTTAAATTAGAAATCACTTTCGCAGAAAATCAAAAGGTATTACAACATATTTTTAGTGGTAATGGAATTAGCGGAACTAACGTCCCAGTCAAAGCTGATGATTTCGCAAGAGGTATTGATGTATCTTCTGTTGGTGGAACTGGAAACCGAGTCATAACTCTTACTAATGATATTGATGAGGTCGCTTCTCTTGGTATTGCTGTTGGGTCTAAAATGTATGTTAGAGGGACTGGTGGTGCTACAGCAAATACAGATATAGCTTTTGTGGTTGCTGGTCTTCATCGTGGCTCTAACGCCGCTGGGGCAGGTGTGAATGTTAAAAATAAAAAGGTTGTAATTAATACTGACGCTAATATCGGCGCAGTTACGACGGCTCTTAAAATATGGTTTCAGCCATCATCCCCATCATATAAATTAAAGAATGTAGAATTAAAAGTCCTTCAAGTCGTCCCACCCCCAGCAATGCTTAAATCAATTGTAAAAGAAAGTCAATATGATTTTATCTCGTGGGATTGCTTTTTAGATAATTTACCTGAAACAAGTAGAACTCATCAGAGTGAAATAACTTCAGTTGCTTCGGCAGCGAAATGTATATTTACCAATTATATTAAGGTTGCTGGTGATTTAGGTGAAAATGACGCTTATGCTCCAAACTATTATTTAGGTCAACCTCCACACAATACATTTTTAAACTCCGTCCAATATTTTATTAATAATAAACTATATCCGCTCAAACCTTATAACCCACAAGCGAAAAATGATAAAGTAGTTAATTATAATGAAGTTGTTAAGGCTTTTACATCTATAGGATTAAATGTTAAAAGGCTTGGCGATGGTCGTGGTGGAAATCTCAGTGATTATACTAACACTTATCTCCACGCTAGAGAATTGGCTAGAGGCGAACAATTTGTATATAATTTAAAAGATGCTGAGCCACAAATACGATTAGGATTTTCTCAAGAAAGATCGGCCGCTTCAACAGCTCCAAATGGGGGTGCTTCGGTTTCTAATTGCCGAATGGTTAATTGGGTATTTTCAGTTAAATCTATTATGGTAAATAAAGATAATTTACAATTAGTTTTATAGGTCAATCCGTTTTTTTGATTTAATTTTAAAATAAAAATATTTTATATATATATAAAATGCCGATTGAAAAGAATTATTTTAGTATTTCGCCGTTAAATGATAATCCATTACAAAGTGCTGGGACAAATGGGGTTGAAGGGGGTTTTTCATTTAAAGAGAGCAACCCAATTATTAAATTTTCCCTCCCCGCTATTGAAAAACTATTAGAAGTTAAATCATTAGTATTATCAGGACAATTCTTTATTAAAGATAGTTCCACTAATGAAGGGTTTGGTAGAGAAACTAATTACACAAATATTAATAATGATAATGGTGCGAATATGACTGCTGAAACAGCAATTAACCTTCCAAATCACGGAGGCGTTCATAATGTTATTGATAAAGTTGTAGTTCAAACAAAAAAAACAAATACCGAATTAGTTAATATTCATAATTATTCGTCATATGCTTCCCTTCGTGAGGCATATACTAATAATGATGAGGATTATTTATGGGGTGTAGCACCAAATCGGTCGCTGGCTCTCGGAGCACACGCCAATCATCAAAACCGACTTATGAATATTATTGCTGATAAAACCAAACAAGATTTAAAAATTAATAATAATAAAGAGATTGGGGTTCATTTTAGTATTAGATTAGATATTGATATGCTCCAAAGTGGTAATATTCATTTAGGTCAAGCTTATACAAATGGTTTACTCCTGACGCTTCATCTCGCTCCAGACTCCGCTGTATTACACAACCGATTTAGAGATTCAGTCATCGCTAGTCAAGCGGGTGCTGATACAAGAAACAAAATGTATTGTCTTAGAAACCTTAAATTAGAGGGTAGATATGTTATTCCAACACCACAAGAATTATCTTCATATCCAGCAAATCTTATGATGAACTCGCAAATAAATCTATTAAATGATATTCACGCTGACGAGGATAATAACACTTATACCCCACAACTCAATTCAGTAAAGGCAATGTGTAATTTATATTTAGATAAAGACCAAACTAATAACCTTAATTATCAGCAAAATAATTTCAGATTTCCAGTTGGTATGAAAAAAATAGAACACAAAAAGGATAATTTAAGATTTCCTTTTACATTCCCTTTAAAAGCTCAACCTAATTTTGATACTCAAGTTGAGCTTGGGTCTGGTGGTATTAATATGTCGCAAATGTGCCAGTATGAAAACAATTTAGGTGATATTGAATTACGAAAACATTTTGAAAGAGCGCTTCTCGGTGGTAAAGAAGCAGTTAAATCATCAGCAACTCTTCAACGAAGTCAATTAAATCAACAAGCAGATTACGAAGATAGAGCCACAAATTATCGTGGGGCTGGAGCGGCTGGCGGAGGCACAGCAGCCATCGCTGATACTGATGGTGTTGGATCACAAATGTTTCCAGAGCTATTAGGACTTGGTGTTGATTACACTTATGGTATTGGTAATTCTATGGCGTATGTTAATAGGGATTATTCTAATACTGTATTTTCTGGTGTTAATGCTGGTAATACAACGCTTCCAGTTGATAGGCGTAATAAATCAGAGTTAGTCCAATCATTCGTTAAATATAATTCGGTGCTTAACCTTCAAACTCTCGTAAAAACTATGTAAACGTCCTAGACGTCCTTATTTTCCCGCTTTTTTTTCTATTTTATAATTATAATGCCTGAGCCAACAAACAAAGCGTTATATGCTAAAGCTCGTGCTAAATATGCGAATATGAAACACTCAGCTTATAAATCATCATTAGTAGTTAAAGCCTATAAATCTATGGGTGGTAAATATAGTGGATCTAAACCTAAGAAAACTGGATTAACAAGATGGCATAAAGAAGACTGGAGAACTCAAGATGGAAAAAAAACTTATGATGGTAAAAAGAATAAAATATTTAGACCGACTAAAAGAATTACAAAAGATACACCTAAGACTATGGGTGAATTATCAACGAAAGCCAAAGCCAAAGCTATTGCTGAAAAAAAAAAGAAAGGTAGAGTTAAAAAATATTAATTAATATTATGGGACTTAAAGATTTATTAGATAGAATCAAACTTAGTTTTTGTTGTAAATCTAAATGTAGTATAAATGATGTAGTAGAACACGTTGATGATGCTAATGAATGGGTTGATGATATACAAGATGATATACAAGATGTTGTTTCGGCAGTCCAACAATCTCCACTTAGAACTAAAAAACAATACAATTATTATTCAAAAAAAAAATCTGCGTTATAGCTAATGAATCATTTAGAATTATTTAGTGGAACTCATAGTTTTGGTAAGGTATCTAGTGAATTAGGTTTTAATGTGTATTCATTAGATAGAGATTTAGGCGCTGAATGTAAATTAGGAAGTGGTTATATTAGTCAGTATCATTTTAAAGAAGATATTATGACTTGGAATTATAAGCAATATCCAAAAGGATTTTTTAAAATAATAACAGCAAGTCCAGTGTGTTTGTGGTGGTCGCAACTTAGAAAAACTTGGATTGGAAGAAAATTAAAATCACACGGAGATACAATAATAACAAAAGAAATACTAGATGAAGATATGGAAAAATATGGTGTCCCAATGGTGGATAAAATATTTGAGATTATAGATTATTTTGAGCCAGAGTATTATATTATTGAAAATCCTAAAACTGGAAAAATGAAAGAATATATTAATGATTTAATACCTTATTATGATGTTGATTATTGTAAATATTCAGATTGGGGATATAAAAAAACTACTAGATTTTGGACT
>Ga0181413_1000342_pt1 | contig 14419 bp, 13 predicted proteins | sample 36SPOviralmetaG_FD_130111 | JGI IMG/M metagenome (GOLD analysis project Ga0181413, IMG submission 130111) | Marine viral communities from the oligotrophic San Pedro Time Series (SPOT) site, San Pedro Channel, CA, USA - 36 SPOT_SRF_2012-09-28 | ecosystem: Environmental > Aquatic > Marine > Strait... | reverse complement strand
TATGGTGATGATTGGAAAACAGTAGGAGAAAAATTATGAGCTGCATTAAACATCAAATGATAGATGCATTGAGAACAAAGTATGAGGGTGATTATAAAATCGCACACTCTACTCTAAATATCTATATGGATAAACCAGTCGCGATTGGCGAGCACCCGCAGCATGCTGAAGAAATGGACAAACTAGTTGCTGCAATGGCAGATGCACAAGATAAACTTGATATCTTAGATACAGAGTATCCACCAGAGTTAGAAAAAGAACTTTTAGCAGAATAAACACTTGACTTTTGAAACCATTTATGGTACATTTATATAATGAACTTCTATACAAACATTACCCAATGGGGCAATTTTCTTTTATTGCGTGAAGTAGTAAATGGTGAAAGAATTAATCGTAGAATTAAATACTCACCAACTCTTTATGCGCCTGTTACTAAACCTACAGAGTGGAAAACTCTAGAGGGTAAATATGTAACACCTATTTCGCATCAAACAATAAAAGAAGCTAAAGAGTGGATTGAAAACTATAGAGATCAACCACATATGGTTTATGGTAATAATCTGTTTTCATATAACTTTTTATCGGAGCAGTTTCCTAAAAGAGTTGATTGGGATATTGACAATATACTTATTGTTACAATAGATATTGAGGTTGCTTGTGAGAATGGGTTTCCTAGTCCAGAACAAGCTATAGAACCACTTCTATCAATCACAGTTAAGAATCATCAAAGTAAAAAGTTTGTTGTTTGGGGTGTAGGTAAATTCACCAATACTCGCGATGATGTAACTTACATAGAATGTGAAAGTGAATTACACCTTATCAAAGAGTTTCTAATTTTTTGGGAAAAGCATCAACCAGATATCATCACAGGCTGGAATACAGAGTTTTTTGATATTCCTTATCTTTGTAATCGTATCAAGAATCTTTGCGGTGAAGATGAAATCAAAAGACTGTCTCCTTGGAAAAATGTATCATCAAGAGATATATTTCAGATGGGTCGTAAACATCAAGTATATGATATACAAGGAATATCTCACTTAGATTATTTTGATTTATATCGTAAGTTTACATATACAGCACAGGAGTCATATCGACTTGACCATATTGCTTTTGTTGAACTTGGTGAAAAGAAAGATGATAATCCTTATGAAACTTTTCGTGATTGGTATACAAAAGATTTTCAATCATTTATTGAATATAATATCATGGATGTGGAGATTGTCGATAAACTAGAAGATAAAATGAGACTAATTGAGTTGTATCTAACTATGGCTTATGATGCCAAAGTAAACTATATGGATGTACTTGGTTCTGTTAAATATTGGGATATACTTATCTATAACTATCTGCGTGAAAAGAAGATTGTAATTCCACAGAAAAGAAAGTCAGAAAAGTCTGATAAGTTTGAGGGTGCATATGTAAAAGACCCTATGGTTGGCCAGCATAAGTGGGTTATGTCTTTTGACTTGAACTCTCTTTATCCACACTTGATTATGCAATATAACATATCTCCAGAAACACTTTACTCACAAGATAAAGTCAAAGATATGTCAGTTGATAAACTACTAGATAGAAAGGTAGATACATCAATACTTAAAGGTGTAACACTTACACCTAATGGTGCATTGTTTAAAACAAACAAACGAGGATTTTTGCCTGAAATAATGCAAACCATGTATGATGATAGAGTTAAATACAAGAAACTCTTACTACAGGCAAAGCAAGAATATGAGAATACTAAAAACCCTAAACTACTCAAAGATATTTCAAAATACAATAATATCCAACTTGCTAAGAAAATTTCACTCAATAGTGCATATGGTGCTATCGGTAATAATTGGTTTCGTTATTATGATTTGTTGGTTGCTGAAGCAATTACTACTTCTGGTCAGTTATCTATTCGTTGGATTGAGCGTGCTGTTAATGGGTATCTTAACGATTTGCTTAAGACCTCTGGACAAGATTACGTTATTGCGTCTGATACAGATTCGATATATGTTTCTTTTGACGCACTTGTCAGTAAAGTGTTTGATGAGGGAACGGAAACTCAAAAAATTATCAGATTCTTGGATGACGCTGCCAGAGAGAAAATTGAGCCTTTCATTGAGAAAAGTTATCAATCTCTGCATGAGTATGTAAACTCCTATGAACAAAAGATGGAGATGTCTAGAGAAGTGATTGCAGACAAAGGTATCTGGACTGCAAAGAAAAGATACATTCTTAATGTGTGGGATAATGAGGGTGTCAAGTATAAAGAACCACAACTCAAAATTATGGGTATCGAGGCTGTTAAGTCAAGCACTCCTGCACCTTGTCGCCAAAAGATTAAAGAAGGCTTGAAGATAATTATGAATGGTGATGAGAAAGAACTCAATACTTTCATACAAGATTTTAGAAAAGAGTTTATGAGTTTACCACCAGAGGATATTGCTTATCCTAGAAGTGTAAATGGATTATCTAAGTTTGCTGATTCTAATCAGATGTTTGCCAAAGGTGCACCGATACATTGTAAGGGTGCAATACTATATAATCATCTAGTCAGAAAGAATAAACTTAGTAACAAGTATCCTTACATACAAGAAGGCGACAAAATAAAATTTATTAATTTAAAACAACCTAACATATATCAATGTAGTTCTATATCCTTTATGACAAAGTTACCTAAAGAGTTAGACTTTCATAAGATTGTAGATTATGATGTTCAGTTTGAAAAATCATTTGTAGAACCACTTAATTTTATTCTAACTAAAATAAATTGGTTAGTTGATAGGAGTTATGGAACACAAGGAACATTAGAGGATTTTTTTAATTGATAGATAAATTACTAACTCAAGAAGTTAATAAAAAAGTTTGGTGTAATGATGTTGCTGTATTATTGAGTGGCGGAGTTGATTCTATATCAGTAGCTTTTGCTGCCATGAATGCTCGTAAGAAAATAACAGCATATAGTTTTCATTTAGATACAGAAGTATCATATGACTTTCTAAAAGCAAAAGAGATTGCAGAAAGATTTAAGTGGGATTTTGTAGGGATAGTAATTCCTACAGAGAATCTTGTTGAAGACTTTCATAGACTAGTAAAATTAGATTGTAAAAAGAAAACACACTTTGAATGCGTATATCCATTTTTATATGTATATCCAGAGATTAGAGAAAAATATGTATTATCGGGCTGGGCCGCTGATGGGTACTACGGAATTAGTAAAAAAGCTATACTAAACTATAAACACACAAAAGAATTGTTTGATGAGTTTAGAGATAATTACTTTAAACCAGATATGCAAGCTGGTTACAAGTGGCATAAAAAGGTAGCTGATAAGTATGATAAAAAGTTTATTACACCATACTTATCTGAAGATGTCAAGAAGTATTTTTATAATATGGATTGGGATGATGTAAATTTACCATATCAGAAACATCATGTAAGAGATGCATTTTATCAATTTAAATTAATAAAAAATGTAAAAAAACACTTGAACTTACAGATAGATTGTGGTATAATAAGCTTATTTGAAACATTAATTGACAATAAAGAAATTAATTTTAGAGGTAGAAAGAGGGTTATGGATATATGTAGAGATTGGAACTTGCTAAATAATACGAATACGTTAGAGGAGTTCTTACAATGAAATATAAAAAATATAATTTACAAGATGTATATGATGCATCAGCACAGAATAAGTTTAATGTAATATCTACATTTGCAGGTGGCGGCGGTTCTAGCACAGGTTATCGTTTGGCGGGTGGTAAGATATTATGTATCAATGAATTTGTGCAGGAAGCGCGTAATACCTACGCAGAGAATTATCCAGATACACCGATTTTACCAGATGATATCAAAGAACTTACTGGTCAAGATTTGCTTGATGCAGCTGGTATCAAAGCTGGAGAGGTTGATATACTAGATGGTTCACCACCATGTAGTGCTTTCTCTATGGCTGGGGCTGTGGTTCAAGGTGGTGGTCATACTAAAGGTTTTGGTAAAACTAAAAAGTATTCTGATGGTAAGAAAGTAGAAAACATTGAAGACTTGTTTTTTGAGTTTCTTAGAGTTGCAGAAGAAATTAAACCTAAAGTTATTGTTGCTGAGAATGTGGCAGGTTTGATGATGGGTGAAGCAAAACAATACTATTACAAGATTACAAATACATTTGAAAAGATTGGTTATGATGTTTCTTCTATGGTTTTAGATTCATCTCATTATGGTGTACCACAAACAAGAAAGAGAGTTATCTTTATTGCAGTTCGTGAAGATGTAACAGAAGCTGTTGGTCTTACATTTATGAATATCGCTGGTATCTTTCCAGAGAAGTTTTCTGAAGCTATTACTTGTGGAGATGCATTTAGTGATTTAGAATATGATGAAGAAGAAATCAAGATGTTAACAGAAAAGTTTGCTAAAGGTTCACATTTTGAAACAGCATCAAAGATGCCACTTGACCCAGAAAAGGTTTTGACTGGCTGTGATTACCATCCTAAAGGTCATCACTTTAATATGAAAAGAATTTCTAGACATAAACCTAGTCCAACTATCACGGCTTCTGGTGGTTGCATACATTGGAGTGAGATGAGAAAACTAGCTCTATGTGAATCACAACGAGCCATGTCTTTACCAGATGACTTTAAATTGACTGGTAAGTGGGAACAAAGGTCAGAAAGAATGGGGCGTATGGTGCCACCTTTAATGATGAAAGCTGTAGCAGATGCAGTTTATGAAAATGTATTGAAACCATATAAGGAGATAATGAATGGCTGATTTTACTTTTGCACACAGAGAAGAAGGCTTTGATGAACATATCGAAAAGTCTATTCGTGGATACTCAAACTTACTAGAAGATGTAATTAGTCTTTCAAGATACTTTGTTGAAGATGATACTAATATTGTTGATATTGGTTGTTCTACTGGTAAGTTAACTAAAGCTATGATTGAATACAATGAAGACCATTGTTCTGATGGAAACTATATAGGTATAGAGATTGCTGAAGGCTTCTTTAAAGATTTGGAGAATAGAGCAGATGAACTAAAAAAACATCAAGTAGATTTTATACTTGATGATATTCGTAACTATGATTTTGAAAACTGTTCACTAGTTACTTCTATTTTTACTTTACAGTTTATGCCAAAAAAAGATAGATTGAATGTAATGAAGAATGTTTATAATGGACTTAATGATGGTGGAGCTTTTATCTTCGCAGAAAAAACTATATGTCAAAATGCATTAGTCCAAGATATGATTACATTTAATTATTACGATTACAAAAGAAAGTCTTTTGACACAGAAGATATCATGGATAAAGAAAGAACTCTTAGACACATGATGAAACCAAATACATGGGAAGAAATAGAAATCAATTTAGCTAAAGCTGGATTTTCAGATGTACAACCATTCTGGAGAAATCACGCATTCGTTGGTGCATTAGCTATTAAATAGGAGTGATTATGAGAAAAAGACCAAGTTTATTAAATGACTACATTAATTTTGTAGATACAGTTACAAGTCCACAAAGTAAAGAAATGGTGGATTTTAAAGATGCATTAGAGATAATGGAAGAACAAGGTATTAACCCATCACGATTACTTACAGCATCTATAGGTTTATCTGGTGAGGTAGGAGAGTTTAATGATATCGTCAAGAAACTTATCTTTCAAGGTAAAGAAATAGATGACGATACAAAGAAACATTTAAAAAGTGAACTCGGTGACATATGTTGGTATATGGCACAAGCTCTAATAGCGTTAGATAGTTCATGGGAAGAAGTTTTTGACATTAATATTGCAAAGTTATCTGATAGATATCCAGGCGGGTTTGATGCATTGAAATCTGCAAGTAGAAAAGTAGGAGATATATAATGAATGATTTTTTAAAAGATATAATTAAGACAACTGGTAATGAATATGCCGCACTAGTTTCAGATGGTATTGAGGGAGCTGATGTAGATAACTTTGTTGATACTGGTTCTTATATCTTCAATGCACTTTTGTCTGGTTCTATCTATGGTGGATTACCAAGTAATAAGATTACAGCTATTGCTGGAGAAAGTGCAACTGGTAAAACATTTTTTGTTATGGGAATGGTCAAAAGTTTTCTAGATGCAAATCCAGAAGCTGGTTGTTTATACTTTGAATCAGAAAGTGCAATTACAAAACAGATGGTTGTGGATAGAGGTATTGACCCAGCAAGAATGGTTATCATACCAGTTACAACTGTTCAAGAGTTTAGAACTCAAGCAATAAAAGTATTAGATTCTTACTTAGAAAAATCTGAAAAAAGACCTATGATGATGTGTCTTGATTCACTTGGTATGTTATCAACTACAAAAGAAGTAGAAGATACTTCTGATGGAAAAGAAACAAGAGATATGACTCGTGCACAAGTACTTAAGGCTGCATTTAGAGTATTGACTTTGAAGCTAGGTCGTGCTGGTGTTCCTATGGTTGTAACTAATCATACTTATGAATCTATGGGATTATTCTCCACTAAAGAAATGGGTGGTGGTTCTGGATTAAAGTATGCAGCTTCTTCTATTATATTCTTATCTAAGAAAAAAGAAAAAGATGGAACAGAAGTAGTCGGTAATATTATACATTGTAAAAATTATAAGTCTAGATTGACAATAGAAAATAAAATGGTAGATGTTCGTTTAAATTATGAAAAAGGTTTGGATAAATATTATGGTCTATTAGAGTTAGCAGAAAAGTATAGTGTTTTTAAAAAGGTATCAACAAGATTTGAATTACCAGATGGTACAAAAGAATTTGGTAAAACAATTATGAGTAATCCTACAAAATATTTTACAGAAGACGTAATGACAATTTTGAACGAATGTGCTGAAAAGGAATTTAAGTATGGAAATGTCGTACAAACCAATAATGAATGAAGTAAAAATTATAGAAAATGTAGCTAGTCCAATGTTTTTGGAGTATGTGAGATTTCAGATGCAAGAGACGGAGAACTGGAGCTGGCAATATCCAAAAGGTGCACACTTCAGTAAACGGCACCCTAAACTTACAGTGATTGATGGAACTGAACAACCAGCTAAAGTTGAAAGACTTGCTGGTATTGCAATGTCTTTATTTCTGATGGTTTATGAAAAGGGTTTACATGGAACTGTATTCCCAGAATTATTGTGGGCAGGAGCAGCAATCAAAGATAAACATAGAGAAGATAATACTCATACTGACCATATGGATGATGTACCAAAAGATATGAAAGTTCTCAAAGTTCTTGGTGTACTAAACTCTGATTGGAAAGAAGAATGGGGTGGTGGTTTTACTTGGAATAATAAAACTTACTATGCAAAACCTGGCTCATTTTATGTTTTTGATCCTAGAGTTCCACATAGAGCAGATAATATTCTATGTGATGAAAAAAGAATAGCAATAGATTAAACAGTAAAGGCAATATAATGACATTATTAGACGTAGACGGAAATCCAATTAAAAAAGTAGTTGATGAGTCAAAACTCCCTACAGTAGAACAAATACTACAAGACCCAATTACAAAGAAATTTGTTTTTTTGACAAGTGAAGCTTATCCAGATCAAACTTGTATTGGTCTAACTTCTGAAACAGATTATCATGGAGTTGTCTATAGATATGGTCAAGTTACATTACCAGATGAAAGCAAATTAGATGCAAAAAATAACTTGAATTTGCAGTTCAAATATGATATATTAGAGAATAATGGTATTCCAAAAGAAAAGTTTGGAGAAGAATTTTTTAAATTAATTGGTGATATTTTATACCATATCATCATAACGCAGTCAGAGGATAATACGAGTGAATCAATCAATAGAACGAACAACGCTGAGCAATCTAGTAGCTAATGAAGAATACTGTAGAAAAGTATTACCATTTATTAAACCAGATTATTTTGATGTAAAAGAAGAAAGAGTTGTCTTTGAGGAGATTACAAACTTTGTGGAAAAATACAAACATATTCCTACAAAGATATCACTAGAGATAGAAGTTGAATCTAGAAAAGATTTAACACAGGATCAACATACAAAAATCGTAGAGATTATTCAGACACTTGATGCTACTGATGTAGACATGGAGTGGTTAGTTGATACGACAGAAAAGTTTTGTAAAGACAAAGCAATCTACAATGCAATCGTAGATGGTATTTCTATCATTGATGGTAAAGATAAGAAACGTAGTCCAGATGCAATACCAAGTATTCTTACTGATGCACTTGCTGTTTGTTTTGACAATGCAGTAGGTCACGATTACTTTGATGATGCAGAAGAACGATTTGAGTTCTATCATAAAATAGAGGAGCGTATTCCTTTTGATTTAGATTTCTTTAATAAGATTACCAAAGGTGGTTTACCACAAAAGACTTTGAACATCGCACTTGCTGGAACTGGTGTTGGTAAATCTTTATTCATGTGTCATATGGCTGCTTCTTGTTTATCTCAAGGTAAGAATGTATTGTATATTACTTTAGAAATGGCAGAGGAACGTATTGCAGAACGTATAGACGCAAATCTAATGAACATCTCTATGGAAGATTTACATGACTTACCAAAGAAGATGTTTGATGATAAGATAGGTAAGTTACAAAGTAAAACAAATGGTAAACTGATTGTAAAAGAATATCCAACTGCAACTGCTCACTCTGCACACTTTCGTGGATTGATAAAAGAACTTGCAATCAAAAGAAGTTTTAAACCAGATATGATATTTATTGACTATCTAAATATTTGTGCATCCTCTAGATTGAAAGGAGCGACTAATGTTAATTCGTACACTTATATCAAATCTATTGCAGAAGAACTACGAGGGCTTGCCGTTGAATGTAATGTTCCAATTATGTCGGCAACACAAACAACGAGAAGTGGATTCACCTCGTCAGACCTCGGCCTTGAGGACACATCTGAATCATTTGGGCTCCCAGCGACGGCTGATTTCATGTTCGCCCTCATATCCAATGAGGAACTCGAGGCGTTAAATCAGATTGTTGTTAAACAATTAAAGAACAGATATAACGACCCTACTGTTAATAAAAGATTTGTTTTAGGTATTGACAGAAGTAAAATGAGGTTGTATGATTGTGAACAGAAAGAACAAGAAGACTTAGTAGATAGTGGCCAAGATGAACCAGTTTTTGACAAGACTGACTTTGGTGGAAAGTATGATAAGTTCGCTGCCATAAAAGATTTTAAAGTATAAATAATACATAACTATATCTAAATGGAGATGTTGATGCAAAGATACGTTAATCAATTAAAACCTCGCATGCTTTCGCATTATAATCCTCTAGAAAAAGTAACTCATTACTATAAACTTGTAGAAGCTAAAGACTATGATGGTTCTGATGAACATCAATTTGCAGTAGAACTTGTTGCAGAAATTGATGATAGCATTAGTTCTATAGATGGTGAGATTAGTAAAGATACTAGAAGTGGTAAAACAACTGGAAAAAGATTAGGTATCCAAGTTGTACTAGACGATAGTAAAAGAATAGCTTTTACAACTATGGCTAAAGATATTGTAGGAAAAGACTCATCACTAGAATTAAAACAAGCCTCCTCATCGCGAGCTAAAAAAGATTTTGTTTTTAGACATAAAGATATGGACAAAGATATTTATGTTCAGACGAGGCCTGATGGTAAAAGAGGTGGGGGTGCCAAAGCAGATCCAAATGAATTAATGACTGCAGCTTTATGTACTTTACCAAAAATACCAAAAGTAGTTACTATAGAAGAACTTGACGCATTAATAGAACAAGTAAAGGAGATTACTAAGTCTGGTAAAATTATTGGATTTACTGCACTTGAGGTTGAGGCATTAGAAAAAGATTATGGTAATTTATGTCAAGCTATTTCTGCTGCAGAGATAATAATTAAAGAATATGGTGGTGGTGCTGATAAAGTTTATCTTACTGGAAAATCTTGGGATGATGCAGTAAAACAATTTCAAATTACAAAATATGGAATGCAGGACTTTAATGCATCAGATTTCATTACACAAAAAGGTAATAAGTTTTTAGGTGTTTCTCTAAAGAAAAAACTATCAGCAACAACAGCAGACCCTACACTAATAAATAAAGGGTTCTCGACTATGATTAAAGGTTCAGAATTTGATGTAGTTCGTAAAGAACTAGATGATGCTGCAGGAGAGTTTTATGTTCGTTTAATTAGGACAGCTTGGAGGTTTCAGAAAACAGATACTAAAAATTTTACTAAACCTGCAAAACGAGCAGTTGATAAAGATGGAAATGAGTGGTTAGATAGTTCAATGATAAAAGAGTTAGGTAATAACGCTAAGGGTATTAACACTAGTAACTGGAAAAACTTTGTACAGAAAATACCAAATGAACTAGTAAACCACCAATTAAAAAAGAGTAGAAGTTGGTTCAAACCATTAGCTGATGTGGTTGTTAAAAACTCTGATTTGTTTGGTGAACAATTACTCCAACTTATTTTTAAGATGGATTTACAAGATTTGAAAAAGTTAAACTTTGATTTTGCTCTAGTTACTGGAATAGGAAGATATCTTGTAAAAGGCCCAATAGTAGAAACTGGTGAATATAAAAGTGTAGATACTATGGTTGGAGCCCTTGACAAATTATTTACTTCTGGTAAAGTAAGAATGATACTTGACCCTAAAAGGACACAAGCTTATGAAAGGGGTGCTACTGCAGCACAATTATTTTTTCAGTTATTTGTTGGTAATACACCAATTAGTGATATAACATTAAGATATAAGGGTAACTTTAGAGCTGCACCAAACTTTCTAGCTACACCTACAAAGGAATTTAAAGAGTTGTTAAAAAGATGATTAGTTTTTTAGAATTAAATGAAGATAAGGGTGGTAAGAATTTACACCTAGAACATCTAGAAGATGAAATAATTAACTATGGGGTTGATGGTGGAAGAGCTGCAATAAACTTTCTACGTTCTCTTAGAGATATGTTAGCTGGTAATGCTCGTTCATCAATCAACATGACAGTCAAATGGGATGGTGCACCTGCCATCTTTGCTGGTATTGATCCAAGTGATGGTAAGTTTTTTGTTGCAAAGAAGTCTGTATTCAATATAAATCCCAAACTGTATAAAACAGATAAGGAGATTGATGATGACCTCAAAGGAGCACTTGTCGAAAAATTCAAAGTCGCACTTGCAGAGTTTTCAAAACTCGGCATCAAGTCCGTTATACAAGGCGACCTTATGTTCACAAATGATGTGGAGACAACCACAATCGAGGGTACTAAGTACTACACTTTCCAACCTAATACTATTGTCTACGCTGTGCCTGTTGATAGTGATCTTGGTAGGGCTGTAAGTAAAGCAAAAGTTGGTATTGTATGGCACACAACATATTCTGGAAGTAAACTAGAAGATATGACTGCATCTTTTGGTGTTGATATATCTGGATTAAAGAAAATTCCAAGTGTATGGATGGATGATGCAACATATAAAGATGCATCTGGTACTGCAACATTTAACGTAAAAGAAACAGAAAGTGTTACTAATATTCTTTCACAAACAGGTAAAACATTTCAAAAAATTAATGGGCCAATATTAAAGAAGTTTATAAACCTACAACAAAGCATGACTGGCGCTATAGTAGGAGCTAAACTTTCAACCTATAATAACAGTAAAGTTCGTGCTGGCCAGAAGATTACTAATCCAAAAGCGCATGCGAAGGGGTATGAAAAGTGGGTTGAAATGTCAATTCAAAAACAAGTTGACAAAGCTAAAAGTGTAAAAGGTAAAGAGAAATACACAAATATTCAAAAAGAATATGTGAGAGAAGTTAGAAAACACACTAACAATCTTGTACAGATTATTACATTTCAAAACTTGTTAGTTGATGCAAAGTCACAAATTGTAAATAAACTAAATAGTGTTAAGGGATTGACAGATACGTTCATCAAGACCGCAAATGGATTTAAAGTAACTAACCCAGAGGGTTATGTTGCGATTGATAGAGTAAGTGGTGGTGCTGTTAAACTGGTGGACAGAATGGAGTTCTCTTTTAACAACTTCACTGCTGTAAAGGCATGGGATAAATGATAACATTTAAAGAATTATATTCTAATTTAGATGAGTTAAAAAAAGTAAATCTTGCACAAAGAAAAAAGATGGCTCTTCGTATGAAGAAGATGGCACAATCTTCTGCTTTCAAAAAGAAAGTAGAGAGGTCTAAGTTTAGAGTAGCATCTCCAGATAAAATACGAGTTAAGGCACAAAAATTAGCTAAACAAAAAATCCTTGATAAATATTATCCAAAATATAAAAGTATGCCTATGGCACAAAAAATAAAGATAGATGCTATTGTTTCTCAAAAGTATGGTGCTACAATCAGTAAAATAGCTTTGAAGGCTGTAAAAACTGTAAAGGCAAAAGAGATACAAAAAGTAAAAGATGCAAGGGATACTGATGATGCGTAAATTTTCTGATATTATTACGGAAGCAACTGGAACTATTGTATTCACTTTTGGTAGATTTAATCCGCCAACAACAGGGCATGAAAAACTTATAAAGAAAGTAGCATCAGTTGCTGGTTCTATGCCATTTCGTATCTATCCATCTCAATCAAATAATCCTAAGAAAGACCCACTTCCATTTGCACTTAAAGTAGCATACATGAGAAAGATGTTTCCACGATATGCTAAAAATATTAAAGCAGATAAGAATGCAAGAACTGCTATTGAGATTGCAGTAAAATTATACAAAGAGGGTTTTCACGCAATCAATATGGTTGTTGGTTCAGATAGAGTAAAAGAATTTCAAACACTATTAGATAGATATAATGGTGTTGAGGCAAGACATGGTTATTATGGGTTTGACGATATTAGAGTTATCTCTGCAGGAGAGCGAGACCCAGATGCTGAGGGTGTTGAGGGTATGTCTGCGTCTAAAATGAGAGCAGCTGCCACAACAGGAGATTTTGATTCATTTAAAATGGGTGTTCCATCTGGTTTTAAAGATGCACTAAAATTATATAATGATGTTCGTAAATACATGGGTATTCGTGAGGAACGAGACATGGGTGAGATGACTGATTTTGAATCTCTACGAGATTTATATCTTACTGGAAAAATTTGGAATGTAGGAGATATTGTAGAAGCCAATGGTGCACAGGGTAAAGTTATTCGTAAAGGTACAAACTACTTATCATTTGTAGACGAAGAAAACAAAGTACATAAAGCTTGGTTATATGATATTGTAGAAAGAGATTACAAGAAAGAGTATGCAAACTATCAAGGAACTCCAGAACAGATTGCAAGACGTTCTTCTAGAAACAAAGCTCGTAGGATTATGGGTGATAAGGTAGTAAAGGGTTTAGATGTAGGACATAAAGATAATAATCCTATGAACAACGATCCAAGTAATCTTAAAAATGAAGACCCATCTGTTAATCGTAGAGAACCAAGACTTAGAGAAGTCAAACAAGATAAACAGATTAAAGATAGAGAAGGCACACAACCAGCAAAGTATTATGCAAAAGATACCGAAGGCGATACTATGTCAAAGTCTACTAAACAGGCTCGTGCAAGACACTTTGATAAAAAGAAGAAAGGCCCTGCTCCTGGCGATGCATCTGCAACAACTAAACCATCCAAACACACCAAGAAGTTTAAACAGATGTATGGTGAAGAACTGATAAATGAAAAAAGAGCAAAACAAGCAGTTTCTCAAGGTAAAGTTCAGAAATTTGTAACTGCACATGGTCTTAAATTTAAAGGTAAAGTCTATAAAGAAATAGATATGGAACTAAAGGGTATTGATAACAATACTGAAATGGTTACATTTAATATTATTCATCCAAGAGAAATATTTGGTAATGAAATAAAAATTCCATTTAAAACTTTGAGAAGAGGCCCATTTATGGCAACTGATACCTCAAAGGTAAATGAGGTATTAGGTAAAAATGCAGACATGGGAGATTACATTGATGACTTCCAAAAGTCAGATGCACCACAGTTTAAAGGTAAGTCAAAAGAAAAAAGAAAAGATATGGCAATCGCTGCATATCTAGACAAGAATGAATCTGTACTTGATAAAGTGAATACATTGTTAAGTGAAGATGGACATACTGATGTTGCATCTATGAAAGGTAAAGTTCAAGTTGCAATGAAGGCACTTCAAAAGATGCAGAGTGAACTTGGAAAACTTGGTGATGAAGATGATTTACCTACATGGTGGACAAACAAAGTTTCAACTGCTGTATCTAGAATTGATGATATGTCTGATTATCTTGATGCACAAGTGGAGGAGTTACAAATGGAATTTTATCAACTAGACGAAAAGATTGAAGGTCTTGTGACCAAAGCAAAGAAGTCTGGTATGCCTTATGGGATTCTAAAGAAAGTGTACGACAGAGGAATGGCTGCATACAAAACTGGACACAGGCCTGGCACTACTGCACAACAATGGGCATTTGCAAGAGTTAACTCATTCGTAAC
>Ga0181413_1000340_pt1 | contig 14479 bp, 15 predicted proteins | sample 36SPOviralmetaG_FD_130111 | JGI IMG/M metagenome (GOLD analysis project Ga0181413, IMG submission 130111) | Marine viral communities from the oligotrophic San Pedro Time Series (SPOT) site, San Pedro Channel, CA, USA - 36 SPOT_SRF_2012-09-28 | ecosystem: Environmental > Aquatic > Marine > Strait... | reverse complement strand
AACAATAATAAAGAAAATTTAAGATGGTGTACTTATCAAACGAACAATAGAAATCTAGGATCACACGGTAAAATTCCTCATAAACATATTTCTCAATATGGAAAAAATGGATATTACAGAGTATCTATCCTAGGACATAGAAAAAATGGTTTCAAAACTCTTGAAGAAGCAATAGCTTACCGTGATACATATCTACAAAGCCTTTAATTATTTCCTACGCCTTCGTTTTTCCATATTATGATGAGATCTCTCTTCTTCTCTATGTTCATCATCGTGTCTTTCAGAATCGTGTCTTTCAGAATCGTCCCTATGGTGTTCGTGATCTACTCCTTCCATTCCTCTTACTTTATTAGCTAATCTTCCTTTATTAAATGTCCTTTTCATTCCTAAATTCATTACTTTACGCCTTACTCGCATTCCCAATCGTTTTTCCATTTAACATTTTACGATTTTTTTTTTTGTAAAATTCACGAATAAATAGATTATATTCCGTTAAACTTGGTAAATCAAACTTAGCGGTTGCTACTGGAATTAATCCAACTTTAAATACCAAATCATAAGTGCCTCCGTTGAGTTCTACTGGGCTAAGGGTATCATCTCCTTTTAATTTTATTCTTAATGATCTAAAACTATTATTTGGAATTCTTATCGTTTTGGCTAAAAAAGGATTCTCTGGTTCATATAAACATTCTGATGTGTGATCGTACATTGGATTAGAAACAGGAATTGAGGCAATAATCGAGGAATTGCTTTTTGACTTGAATAAAGCTGGTCTTACTCCTCTAAAGTTTGGAGCATTGTTAGGTTCAAATCGAGTAGATGAACTTTGACTGTTGGTGTCATAGTCAAGTTCAATAAATATATTTCTTGTTCTATACATATTCGGTACACAGGGAGAAATAAACTGTCCGACATCACAAGTAGGTAGGTTTTTTTTCAACCTCGGGGGAGGTGGTTGGGGACTAGCTGGAGTAGTAATAGGTTGAAATGGATTATGTGATACATCATTTTCTTGATTTTCACTTGGAGGAGTTCCAGCCAAATTTAAAAATGGATACCAATAGTTAGGACCTGTAGTTCCAGTATTCCCAAACCATTTTGTTTCTTGTGTTCGTGGGAACATAACTATAAATCCCATTCCGCCTGCTCCTGCTTGCCCCCAAGCACTGGCGGGTCTACCATTAGTATCACTATAACTATAATTTTCGCTGAAAATAGGACAATTACCCATTCTTGTAGTGTCAAATTCTGGAAGAGGAGGATTGGGTTGTGCTGTTGGGGGGACGGGTTGTACGTCTACCATTCTAGTACCAGTATAAGGGTTGATATTTCCTTTTTGAAATTTACCGTGTGTGTATACCGATACTCTTAAATTGGGAATTCCTAATGGAGTAGTCATAATTCTTTTATCAAACATTTGTAGTACTGGGTGGGCTACAAAACGCCTCCCTGCCCCTTCTTGTATTTCCATTCCATCGGGCATTGGATTAGCCCAAAGTAATCTATCAGGGTAAGCAGGGTCTCCTTGTTGAAGTTGAGACCAAGTAATACCTGTTGGTTTTAGTAGCATAAACACATAAAAAGGAGTGCTGGTAAGATAGTCTGGAGCAACCATCACATCAGTATCAGCTATAGTAATAGGTTCACTTTTATTAATAAACTTAAATTTCATCATCGATGGTAGCCATTCTACACTCACATACGCAGATAAAAGATCAGTTTGTCTTTCTGGAGGTATAGGAATTACATCTGAAGCAGAAGCTATATTAGTAAAATAAACCCTTACAGTTGAACATTGGTAGTTAATTTCATCTGCTAAAGCCTGGGGAGTATATTTACCTGGTCTTACCTTAATAGCAGTTGTATAGGCTCTTCTATTCATTTCCGTTCCTCTGTACCCATATTGAATAGTAAACATCAAAATATCATTTCCTTGTATATTTCTTAATCCATCAAGACCTCCTCTACCACGGTAAGGAATAGGATTATCTCTATGGTAAGTTGGTAATGTAGCCATAGGGGGTAAAAATCTAGGGGTCATTAAAATATTATAACCACTATAAAACCAAGCATTAGGTTTCACTTTGACAGATTCATCAACATTAGGTATATCGGGGTCAGTATTGTATGGTGGAAGTTTTAAATTTATCCTTGGTTCACAATAACCCCAATATTTAGGTACGGCATCATTAGCCATTGAATTCCAAATATTATAAATTGTGTTATCTACTCTAGCTCTGGTACAAGTAAGGGTTAAATTAAATCCTTGAGGGGCAATAAATGGTCTATCCCAGGTATAAGTCATATCCTTAGTGTCTTGTCCTTCACAATTTATCCCACCGCTACCAGGTTGTAGATCTAGCGGAGCTCCTGGGGCTGAGAAAAATTGCCCATTAGGTCCTCCTACCATAACTTTTCTCATAGGTCCACTACCAAGCCAAGTTTGTTGGACAGTCCTACTAAAAGTAGTTGGATAGTCATTACCAGTCCACCAGTCGGTAGACCAACATTGTTGTATATGGTCATCTTGCCCATAAGGATTATTAGCAAAATTTACAAAACGACCATCGGTATTTCCTGTACCACTATGTAAATAAAGAAAACCACCGCTTGTTAATTCTTGATATTGAAGATCATCATCAACTTTTAGCTGTTCTGCTTCTGAGGGCTTGGTTAAATTATCTAGTAGTCTTTCTCCTTCACCTTCGTCAAGAGGTTCATCTTCTCTCTGCTTTGCTATTTCTTTTTGTATTTTGTCCATTACTCTTCTTTCCCTTGGTTTTGATAGTGGCTTTTTTGGTATAGACTCCTCTTTCATCTTTTCTCGAACATTTTGGATTTTAGCAATATCTCTTACTTTTTGTATTCTTGGATCTTCGGGGAGATCTTCTGGCTCCTCTACAGTTGGTTCTTGTATAGCTTCCGCTGGTAAAGGACGAGAACCTCTTAATCTACCCTGTGGAGGAGTCGTTAGGTCAAGAGTAGCCCTCCTTTTAAGTTCCTCTTTAGCAAATTTTCTTGCTGTTCCCCTTAATCTAGGAAATGCCTCTGGAAAACTCTGCCCGTCTAGATCTCTTTGGTCGTAGTGTCTACCCGATTCTTCTTTAGCTAATCTTCCCATTTCCTCTTCAGGTAAAAACTGAACCATACTATGAGCGTCGGCTCGTTGTTTTACTGCATTGCCCACCGATACTCCCGTATTAAACGCCCCTGTAGCTGTTTTACTATCAACTCCGAAAAATCCAGCAGTAGCCCCTACTCCCAATCCTGCTAAATATTTTGCCCCACTGCTTAGAATTGGTTTCTCCTTGGTAGGTAGTTGAATAGTATCTTCTTTCGGTAAGTAAGCACTTACTACATCTTTGTCCGATCTGACATTTCTAATGTCTTCCTTCTTCGCTTTATTGTAGGTTTTTCTCTCATTGGGAGTAAAAGCACTATTATAGGTAATAGCTTTACCTCCACTATGGTAATACCCTGCCCTAGCTCTTGCTCCACCCCTAGAGTGTCCAATGTGTTCTATTTCGGCATTAGGATAATCTTTTTTAATCTGATCAAGAGTAGTCTTATCCTTAATAAAATCTGGATCTTGAGAAAAAGGAGTGTCTGTAGTAAAAGACAGACCATCAGTCATTTTAAATGCATTGTTATACCAATCTGACCCTGTAATTGAACCTCTATAGGCAACTTTTATTTTACCATCTTTTTCGTCATCTTTTTTTTTAAAAAAAACCGCCGTGTTGTGGTCTGAGAGATCTTCTAGGTATTTTAATCCTTTAGCCTTACCATATTTTCTTCTAGCTGGATTGTTATAGTAAGCGATATTCGCAAGGGTAGATTTTTCTCGAAGATCATCATTCATTGATCTAGTAAGAGAAAATTGGATTAGTATCAATCCGCTCTCTTTTTCTAGGGTTAATGTTTTCTTGTTTAGGAATAAATTGGTCAGCTTGAAAGCCACCGATACTAACTCCAAGATGAACCGCTTGATTCGGCTGGGGTCTACCAGTATTTGAATATCCAGAGTAAGGAATAGTTTTTTCTACACTATCAATATATTCCTCAGCTTCTTGCCGTCTTCTTCCTCTTATTTTTTCTATACTATCCGCCCGTTGCTCGTTCATTCTCCTACCATTAGCATCAAGGGGCATCATATTAGTTTTAGCACTTCCAATAAAATTACCTTGAAGTCTAGAAAGTTGAATTGCTCCGTTTTTCCATTTATTAAGTCTAGCATTTTCATAAGCCATCCCTCCGTCGTCTGCTCTATTGTTAAGAGAATAGCCGTTTCCTCTCAACCATTGTGCTGAAGCAACTGATCTTCCCCCTACTTCTAGATATTCATAAGGATTATTATCTATTTGAGATGGCTGGGGAGGTCTATTTTGACCTAGCTCGTAGAGTGCATTGTAAGTGCTTTCTCTTTCTATACCTTCACGCTCTATATCTGGATCTAATAGTTGGTTTTCTATTTTATTTTTCCTTTGGTTTAAATGATAGAACTGACCCTGGTCTAGTGTTTGTGGGTTATCTATTGGAATGTTAAGACCTTTTATGGGGTGGAAGGTGGGGACTCCTCTGCCTACTCCCCTTTTTTCTAAGACACGGGTTTTAGCCCTGGGTGGTTCTTTGTTTTTCACTGAGGTTTTTTCCATTCTTCGCTGTTTGACTATTCTTTTCACCTTTTCCATATATATAAATAAAATATATAATATAATTATAAAAATGGTTCGACACGAAAGTTCAGGTAGAGTCTCAATGACTAAAGGCGAATTCGATAGAATGAGAAAAATAATTGATGGAATCAAAAGAAGAAAACACGGTAAAGGTAGTGTCTCTCTATCCCGCCCTGGAGACTTAAATTTTGTTCCAGGTAAAGGAATGGTGCGAGATGAAGGCGGTCATAGAATTAAAGGGCGGAAAGCCTACGAAAAGAAAAAATAAATTTGATTTAAATCATTAAAATTTATAAATGTTTTATGTCTTATTGTGTTTATAAATTAATTGATATAGATAGTAAGATTTACTATGGTTCTACAACAAATCCAACTATAAGATTAAAAAATCACAGAAATCGTAGTGGATCACCCACTTCTAGTTGGAAAATGAAACGACCATTTATTATGAAAATTATAGAAGAAGGTATACCTTATCTTCATATTGCCGTTATAAGAGAAGGATATTATATAAGAAATTTTGATTGTATAAACAAAAGAAACCCTGATAGATGGTGGTCTCTTCTACGGAGAAAACAAGTTGTAAATGACTATTATATCAAAAATAAAGAAAGAAAACTAATGAACGAAAAACAAAAATACCAAGAGAACAGGGATAAGATTTTAGAAAGGGCAAAATCAAAATATATCAAAAAACCTAGAAAACTAAGCAAACGCTCCTGGGGTGGGGACGAAAGATATTGTAATAATTTACTATTAATTGATCCAGATATTTTTAAATAGCAGAAATGGCTGTTTAAGGAAAGCCTACGAAAAGAAAAAATAGATGTATATTATAAAGTATGAACTTAGTAAATGGTGATTGTTTAGTGGAACTACAAAAGTTTGAAGACAAGTCAGTAGATTTTTTCTTTCTAGATCTTCCTTACGGACAAACGGCTTGTAAGTGGGACAAGAAGATAGACTTAGATAAACTTTGGGTACAATTAAAAAGATTAGCTAAAAACGAAAGAACACCCTTCTTTTTTAGCACAACTACCAAGTTTGGGTTTGAACTATATAAACACGCTCCAAAAGGCTGGTTTAGATGGGATCTAGTTTGGAAGAAAAACAAGAAGAGTGGCTTTTTAAATGCCTATAAATTACCAATGCGTCAGCACGAAATGATCTATTGTTTTGCTAAAAAAACACCAGATTATGATACTAGTAGCCACGAAACTGGTGAAGTTAAAATCTCCGATAGTAAAAATAATATATACCTTAAACAAGCCCAGTCTAGGGGACAAGACCCAACTTATTATGATAAAAATCATACATCTAAAGTTTTATCTCACCCTTTACCAGGTAGTGATATAACTCAACCTACCGAAGACCACGAGCTTCTATATTGTTTTGCTAAAAAAACACCAGATTATGATACTAGTAGCCATAATGAGTTTGTTACTACTAGTATAGGAAGTGAAGATTTAGTAAACCCTATACATAGTGTTTATGGAGTAAAAATGAGATCTATGAAAATCCATAAAGAAAGGTTACCCACTAGTGATATAACTCAACCTACCGAAGACCACGAGCTTCTATATTGTTTCTCTAAAAAATCACCAGATTATGATACCAGTAGCCATAATGAGTTTGAATTAGAGTTTGAAGTCAAAAGAAAACCTTTCTATTGTGTTTATGGGAAGGAAAAGAAGTCTATAATATCAAAAAAACATAAAGAAAGATTACCCACTAGTGTTATAACACAACCTACCGAAGACCACGAGCTTCTATATTGTTTTGCTAAAAAGACACCAGATTATGATACGAGTAGCCACGAAACTGGGGAAGTTAAAATTACCGATAGTAAAAATGATGTGTATCTTAAACAATTCCAGTCTAGGGGACAAGACCCAACTTATTATGATAAAAATCATTCTTCTAAAGTTTTATCTCACCCTTTACCTTCTAGTGATATTTCTAGCTGGTGTGAGTATAAGAATGATAACAAAACGGGACACCGAACCGCTAAACCTGTAAACCTAATGAAGTTTCTATTAAAATACTGGACGAAGGAAGGTGATGTTGTGTGTGATCCAACGGCTGGGAGTGGCTCAATGGGAATAGCTTGTAAATCGATGAAGAGAAAATTTATTGGAATAGAAAAAGACGAACAGATATTTGAGTTAATGAAAAAGAGAATAGGAGAAACGGCTGTTTAGTGGCGTTCCCCTTACTTCCTCTCTTACTTTTCTCCCTAATCTCTTCTATATCCATATAAAAAGTGTATAAATACACCCCCGTTTACTTTTCATTTTTTAAGGCGTTTTTGAAAACTATTTCTAAAAAGGGGTTTTTTCTCCAAATCCGAGAAAAAGTGGTGTTTTCCATATACTTTCAGAAACGCCCGAAAAAAATGAAAAGTAAAAGGGAGTGTAAAAATACACTTTTTAGTAAGTTAGTTCCTCTGGGGTGAATTCTATCTTGTTCATATTACGATAGTAGTCCTTTGTTCCCAGTTCGTGAAAGAGTAGATCGTGTTTTTCTACAAAAGCCTGATCCATCAGATTTTGGGTAGTCTTGCGTGGAAGATCAATAAATTCTTCACAGATAATTGCTCTCTCTGCCCTATTGGCTGGGGCAAAAAGAACTACTATATCTTGGGCGGCACGAATTGATTTTTGAAGACTACCAAATCTTTGAACTGCGGTAATTATAGAAAGTCGGAGGTGTCTTTTTAAAAAGAGTAATTTCATAAACATTTGTTCCAAAGCCCTACCCCCACTTTTTAAATGACTAGCCACATCATCCAAAAATAGAAGGGTATTTTCTCCTAATTTAGTGCTTTCTAAACATTTCTCATAAATTTCATTGAGGGTGTGTAAATTAAAATCTTCATATTTTTGACTTTCTGGAAGTCCTCGAAAAGGATCTTTCTTAATAGAATGACGAGACAATTCAGGTTGAACGATGTACACCCAATCAAACTTTCGGTGATAAATAGGTCTTTTTTTATTACAAAGTATATCAATGACAAAGCTAGTTTTTCCACTTTTAGGTTTTCCAACTATAAACATCGCAAAGGTAGAATTTGGAAACGGAGGAGGGATCCTAGGAAACTCACCATCACAATTGAATTTTGGTACTTCCCTTTGAAAACCACTTGATAGTTCTCTCATTATATAAACCGCGGTTTTTTTATTGAACTATGTCTCTCCCTGGTGATAGCTGTTCTACTTTGTTCTTCCCCGTGGACAGCTACCTTTTTCTTTTTATCCCTTCTTATTTTCCGTCTTAGTTCCTTTTCCCTTTCATACTCTTGATAGATTTTTTTTATCAAGTAGTCGTCTTCATCACTGTCTGTTAGCTCCTCGCTACTGCTATTTTCATAAACCACTTCCCTTTTGATATGTATTGGCTTTTTGGGTTTTTTGGCTTTTCTTTTGGTTTTTGTAATTTTAACTTGTATAGGACTAGATGGTTGCTCTATATCTATTGCCTCTGCTTCCGCTACTATGGTTTTCTCTATTGGGACATCCTTTAATTTCGCTTGGCTATTCTTTTTACAAGCGGTGTTTTTATGCCTAGTTAAACCCCCTTTTGTCTTACATTTTTTTCCACAATCTTCACAATCAAAACTTACTTTGGGAATAGGAGTCTCTTTAAGTACATAGTCTGGAGGCTTTCCTACTCCTGGAGGTGCTGGTGGCTCTTTAAAAACAGGATCAGGCACAGCCTCTTCTACCAATTCTCCGTTTTGCGGAGGAGATGATTCATTTTTAAGTTCCATTATGGTAATGTCTAATAGATTAATCTCACGGAAACGAACGATAATCGAACAACATCAAGCATTTTTCGATAGCTTAGAAAAACTTGACAGACCCAAACCAGCAGGGGAACTATTTCCTGAGAGAAAAAACTTTAAAGTAATAGAGATTCCAAAACATCAACTTGACTATCAGGGGGAGGCAAATGATACCAGTCATAATAAAACTGGAGGTTTTAAATCAACTCCTATTTTTAACGCATCAATGCTGGATTTTAGACCCTTTCAATGTGAGCAAGTTGATTTCAATAAACTAACTGGAGGTATTCCTCTACCAGATGGGTGTGAGCAAATTCTGAGAAAATATGAAAAGTTGCGAAAAAAAACTCAAAAGTATAGAAACCCTAAAAGGAGTATTATGAAGGAATTAAAAAGAAAGAATAATAATAAAGCCAAGATTATTAAAAAAAATATAACTCTAGAATTTAAATGAATAACCCCCCAAAACGCCCTCCACTATACCGCCCTTGGTCTAACACCATTTACAATTATAGTGGTAATACCAACCCTGCGATGACCCAACCGAATCCAATGAACGCCCTACCCAAAAGAGGACCTAATAGAAAAGAATATCAATTGTACGGAACACCTGACATAAGAGAAAAAAGACGTAGAGAATATCTAGGAGTAGTCAATACTGGATTGGAAAGAGTAGCTTATTATTCTGCTAACAACCGACCAATGCCTGGTTTAGATAGTTATTATCGTCCTCTCCAAGATAAAACCCTTTATGCGAAACCTAATTATATCGCCAAAGCTAATACAACTACAGTTTACCCCAATATTAATGATGGTGAGGTTAATGCAGTGATAAATTTTGTCTAGTCTATTTATATGAAATCTGAAAGAGAAATTATAGCAGAGGATACATTTAACGAAGTGGAAGGCATTAACGAAGTGGTTAAGGAAGCTAAAAAGGAAGTAAAAGAGGCTAAACTCCCCCGCAAACCTATTCAATATGAACTGACGGTAGAAAATATCGATCCTGAAAATTATAAGGATAAAGACGGTAATGTTGATGGAATAGAATATGCGAAGGATCAAAGTCGTAATTTACTAATAGGTTATTTAAAACAACTACAATTGATTATGAGAGATGCCTTAATCTTTCAAAAACAAGAAGAATGGACTGATGAGGAAAAAAAGATTTGGACTAATGAAATGCTTTCCAGTTCAAGATTGGTGGTAGAACAATATTCAATGATGGAACTAATAGAACAAAAACGAGAATTGTTTAAAACTGATTCAGATGGAAAATTAAGTTTAAATCCCAAATTAATAGATCCCTATATTGCCTCTTTAAAAGACGGAACTATAGTCCTTGATACAGATGCTATGGCTCGTGATGAAGCAATGGTAGATATTAGGTTTAAAGAGCGTTTAGCCAATTTAAAGCAACAATATGAAAAGGAATACGATGAAGCGGTCAAGGAAAGAAGTCAATACGAAAACGATAAAGAGCTTCATCCCGAGGACTATGATAAGGATGGAAACCTAATCTTAAAAGATGATAAATGGGTAGAAGAAACCAAAAAAGCTATTCAAGACGCTCAGGATGAAATTAAAAAGATAAGGGAGGAAAAACTAAAAAGGGAAAGTAATATGAAAAAGCAAAAGGGTAAAAGGGTTCTAGATGACCTTCCTAAGTTAGAAAACGAGTCTTCTGACTAAAGGGATTTTTGGTATCAATTGTTGAAGGCAATGCTCCACTCTGAGTTATTAAAGGAGGATAGTAAAAATAACTTCCACCGTGTTTATTTTCACAGACATACCTATTAAAATAACTATCCAAAGCAGTTGGACGATGTGATGTTAAAATCTTTAGTTGTGTTTTACAGTTGTTTACAAAATAACTATGACAGCACCAGTATTTCATCATATCCTTATGGATTCGGTTTAGTCCTACTTGGTATAGATACTTACCCCCTCTATTTTCAACAAATCCTCCCAAATAAACAATATTACTATTGGCGGGTATTTCCACCTCAATCCTAGGATCATAGTGTAAAACAATATCATCTTCCAGTATAACTACTTTCTCCCATCCTTCATTAACGGCATACTTCATAGCCAGGAGATGAGAAAGATAACAACCCATTCTAGCACACTCTTTGACCGTTAGATCTTTCGTGCCTTTGGATTGAAAGTTCACATACCAACACTTTCCAGTTTCCTTAATAAGTTGGTTTTGTAGAAAGTTTTGTCCTTCTTTTTTTCCATCAATTCCATTTATAATTACAAAATTTAAATTATGCTTTTCTTTTAGGTGGGCGTATATATGAGCTTTGCGTTCTAGGTTTTTTTCCATAGAAATTACGATAATTGGCGTTGTACTTAACTTCATTTTAAAGTGAACTATTACACTTTTCTTAAATATATTTATTTAAGGATTTAAGATTATAGATATTTGTATCTACTAGATGAAAAATATTTACTATCAAATCAACATAAACAAAAAGAAGTGTAGTGAGGTACAAATTCACGCCAATTCTATAAAGGAAGTAGTTTTTTTAATTAACCGAGTAATGGGATTTAATATGGTGAGTGAAAACACCATCAAAAATTGGAATAGAAAAAATAAAAAAAAGAGTAAAAAGTATAGTTTTATAAATATTACAAAACTAAATCGCCAGACCTGAGGCTCTCCCAGTCCATTTCTTCCGTGTTAGCATTAATGTTTGGATTGGCTCGGTCGACTACTGCCTTAAGATGATCAAGCTTTATCTCTATACAAGCTGGATTGGAATGGGCTAACCAATCCATCTCGTTTCTTTTGATCATTGTGATACAAGACTTATTAGTGGTGGTTAAATCCTTAATATCCCTTCCGTCTTCCCAAGTAGGGTGGGAATAGTCAAACTCTTTACTATTATTTAAGACCGTAGCGAGTTCTGGTAAAAGTTTAGTTTTTAAATTATACCTTGTAATGTAAACCCTTTTGGTGGATTTCATTTCTTCAATGCATTGTTTGTGGTATAGTTTTTCTTCTTCGCTCAAAGGAGTGAACTTTTTGTCTGGGGGTCTTAGTTCGAATAACAAAATTTTATGTTTCATCAACCAGTCTAGGTGATAAACCAAGACATCATAAAAGTAGTGGATAATAGTTTTCTTTTCCGCTATTCTTTCGGTTTGGATTTCCGAGATGTATTCAAAGGCTACCATATTAATCGCCCCCTTGTAGGTAAGAAGCTGGGTATAGAGAATATCTAACCACTCTCGGTCTTTCAGATAAGTATTGTAGAGAACCGAAATATCGTGGGGATTGATAAAGATATGAGATTTAACTTGGCTGATAAGAGTTCTTCTATCTGGTTCTATTGGATTATGCTCGTTGGAAATAATTACCCACCTGGCTATGTGATCTATATTTACTGTGGGAATGTATTTTCTCTTGATAGGAATAGTTCGGGCGGTAGTGGCGGACTTGATTTGAGCCATCCACTTTTTAGACATTTCCCTCTCTCCCTCCTCAAACTTAAACACTATTTTGTTTTCCACATCGGGGGTTTCCGCACCCAAAACATTGGGATAGGTAGCTTCGGACAAGAAATGCTCTGAGCCAAGCATTTTTTCTATTATATTAAAGAGAGTGGACTTCCCCGTTCCAGCTAAACCTTTAATCACTAGAATTTTTTGGTTGGGGCGGTGAGGGTATTGAACTAGATCCACCAACCAACTAAGAATAATCTCCTCCATTTTCTCCTCAGTGGTAAGGTAGGAAATTATATCTTTGACTATTTCTAGGGGTGTTAAAAGCCTACTGTCCCAGTCATACTTATTATCATTATCATTTAAGGATCTAGGAAAGCCCTTAAAAGTATTGTAATCGTTAGATAATTCACAAGGATCAGTTTGACCTACTGGAAAGGGAATAAACTTTAGATTATCATAACTTCTCTTGTTAGGGTCAGCCTCCCACTCGGCTTGGATATTTACCCTTTTCCCAGCACCATTTAGGTAGGTGTACTCCTTCATAAGTTGTTGGAAGTCTTTAAGACTGTAAGCTAGGTTGTTGAAATAATAACCGATTGCTCCAGCTCGACTAGTTGTACCTGAAATATTTTTGATGAGGAATGCATTTTCTTCCCACCTTGCCTTTTGAAAATCATATCCGTCTATTTTTGAATAATCTACTTCTTTTCTAATATGAGCGATGTCCTTTCTTGCCCACTTAATATAGGGGTTGACCGATTGGGTAAGTTCTTCTACCTTTTCAATGAGAGCCTCATCAATATCGACATTAGTAATGATACCATCGTGGAGGGGGATAATAGAAAGGTTCGAGCCTCCCAAAGTTTGGAGAAGGTCTATAGCAATCTTCCTCATTCGTTTTTCTTGTCGTTCCAACAATAAACTATATCCAGAGGAGATTGGATTATGCTTTGTATTATCTTTTTCACCTTCATAGATTCCAAAATGATAGCAATGATATTTTGCTTTGGCTACACCGTTGATTATCTTCATAAAAGATTTGGAATTACAGACACACTCATCGCCTTTGGAAATATCTAGACTAACGTCCTCCGACCAAGATTTAAAATTAGTTAAATCTTTGTTGAGGTATTTATTAATTAAACGTTTTACTCTAGTTTTATCTACTTTCATTTCTTCCGCCCATTTGGTTCGGTAGTGGTCGGGATTATCTATAAACTTCTTAAATGTCTTGAGAGCAAAGGGAGTTTCTTTCAATTCTACTTCACCCGAGTGGTGGGTAATGGATAGGTTCATAACACAAGTCTTGTTTAAAATATGATAGAGAATAGTAGGAAATGCATTACTCATATCGAGTTCAGAATGCCCGTCCGCCAATAGATATGGTCTGAGGACAGAGGGAATGTTTTGTCCCGAAAACCTACGCTTGGTGTACACTCTCCCCCCTTTCCTTCCCTCTGCTGGGGCGTATTGAATTCTTACATAGGGCTTACCTTTTTCAAAGTGAAAAACGCAAAACTTAGTGAGATCATCCATATACTCTTTGTAGTTGACCTCCTTATCCCTTTGTGTTCTAAAGACTGTTCCTCTTCCACTACCCTTACAAAGACCATTTGGTATTTTTATTTTTTCTTCCAAATCATCTGGTGTGAATAGGTTGGTCTTTTCTTCGTAGGATAAGGTAAGAAACCAAGCACACCCCTCTATATCAAGGTATTCATTAATCTCCATATTATAATTCGTTTTTATTTTATTATCCTTCATTAAACAATTAGTTGAAATTGTCTTTATACACTTATTTTTCAAATTTATTTTTTTTAAACAAAATAATTTAAAATTTGTGATACTTTACTTACTATGGATTTTGATTTTACTCGTGAATTAGTAGAACAAAAGAAAAATGATAAAGAACACTTAAAAATACCTAAAGATTTATTTGACTATATTCCTCAAACAATATTTTGGGAGATGTTTTTGAAAAGTAGTGCCTACGATTATTTTGAAACGGTGATGAACTGTATGCCCGATAGTTGGAATAAAACTAGAAAAAAGCTAAAAGAACGAGCCACTAGAAATAAATTTATGGATAGTTATTATATAGAACTAACAAAAAAGGCGGATATTAAGCACAATATAATAAACGCACAGATCAGTGAGTACTTTAAAAACGGTAGACTACACGGTAGGTATCGGTGCTGTAAGGGAGCCTACCGATTTTGCCCTGTAGGGAGGCGATATTATATCAAGACGGGGATTGAGCCTTATAAGATCAAGTAGTCTATATCTCCTTGTTCCTCGTCTAAATAGTAACCGTAAAAAATTCCACGGGTGTAAGCCCTGTAGTGTCGTCTAGAAATGTGGGTACACCTTTCCTTACCAAAATAATAATTATAGTTTTTTTTGTTTTTACTTAAAATCAAATCTGGATCGTCTATAGAAGATGAAAAATAAGAACCCATCGGCTGAATTCTACGAAGAAATTTTTAAATTATACATCATCTATTTGTAGGTTTTGTCTACTACATTTAGATAGTCCACAACAATCTATTTCCGAACAATTGGATTT
>Ga0181413_1000338_pt1 | contig 14492 bp, 14 predicted proteins | sample 36SPOviralmetaG_FD_130111 | JGI IMG/M metagenome (GOLD analysis project Ga0181413, IMG submission 130111) | Marine viral communities from the oligotrophic San Pedro Time Series (SPOT) site, San Pedro Channel, CA, USA - 36 SPOT_SRF_2012-09-28 | ecosystem: Environmental > Aquatic > Marine > Strait... | reverse complement strand
GTCAAAGTTATAAATTCCAGCTATTCCACACATTAATTTAACTTTAATGTTGAATTTATTTAATTGATTAACATTAATTTATTTAGTTTATTATATGAGTAATGCTTAAAAAATTGTTCGATAAAACAGTTGTAATTATTTTCATGCCACTAATAATTATTTTCTTAATACTTATAAGCTTCTATCTTCTTATTAAACAGGGTAAGCCAATTTTCTTTGTACAGAATCGAGTTGGTAAAGATAATAAATCTTTTAAACTTTATAAATTTAGAACAATGGAAATTACAGCTGAAGAAGATTTCCACAAATCTCATTACCTTGATCTTGCCAAAGGTAAGACAGTAGAACCTACAAACTCACCACTTGAACCTATAAGAATAGAAAATGATGATAGGATAACCACATCTGGTGCATTTTTACGAAAAGCTTCATTAGATGAACTACCTAATGTTTTCAATGTCTTATTAGGTGACATGTCGCTAGTTGGTCCTCGGCCTCTTGTAGGTTACGAATCGGAATTATATGGAGACTATAACTTAAAACGTTGTTCTGTACTTCCGGGTATTACAGGATTAGCACAAGTGCAGGGAAGGTTAGATTTAAGTTTACAAGAGAGGCTTTATTGGGACCTAAGGTATATTGAAGATAAATCATTTATCAACGATTTAAAAATTATTTATAAAACTATTGCATCAGTTTTATCTCGAAAAGGTGCAAACTAAATTAAATCTGAATAGCTCTGAGCAACTGCCTTAATATTTGCTATATTGTTGTTAACTTTTTCAATATTTTTATAAAAATTTTCTAAACTTTCTTTATTATCTAACTTTTTCAATTCTTCATCAAGACTCTGGGTGTTTGGATCAATATTAATACCAACCTTGTATTCTTCAATAAATTTAGCCAAACCAGAATTTGGATTTGAATAACCTATCAGTATTTTATTCATTTTTAAATAATCAAATGTTTTACCGGGAAAACCCTCAACAGTTATTTCAGATGATAAGGAAACTAGGGCGAAAGGTACTTCTTTTGTGTTGTCAATAATCTGGCTTCTGATGGTGTATGGATTAACTTCTATAAACTTAGATTTAAAGGTTAAGATATTCTCATACTCGCTTCCAGAGCCATATATAGTTAATTTAAACGCTACAGTAGATTTATTTAATTTTTCAATAAACGATTGTATATTTTGAGGTTTACCAAGATTTCCAGTATAAATAATATGATTTGAAATTTCCTCAGGTTTTTGTGAAGCTGTCGCATTGGAAAAATGATAAATCACACTTATTTTATTCTCATTGACATTTCTTTCTCGAGATAGGTAAAGTTTTAATTCGTCAGAATTTACAACAACTTCATCAATTATTTTAAGACAGTAGTTATCAATTTTTTTAAATAGACTAAGAAGTAATTTTGAATTTAATTCATGAAGTTTTTGAGCAATTTCAGGATACAGTTCCCAAACCGAATAAATTGTTTTTAGCTTAAATAATTTTTTGGACAGAATTGCAACTAAATTCATAGTTGGCGGATAACTAAAAATAAATACTGTCTCATAGTTATGTCTATTTTTATAAAGAAAAATTATTGATTTGCAATGGAATGATAACCACTGTAAAAATCTTTTTTCTCGATTAAATGATCTTCTATTTGAATGGATATGATAAATTTTTACACCATTATACTCAGAAACGTAAAGGTGCTTTCCTAACTTCTCTAAAGTACCATTCTCATAAATCTCATTATTGAAATTATATTGAGGAGATGAAGCTAAAATCTCAATTTGTTTTCCTTCTAACTTAAGTTCAGCAGCAATATCTGCTACAAGTTGTCCGGTTGAAACATTATCTGGAGGAATAGTTAAGGAGTGAAATAATACTTTACTCATCCCTTAAAAGAATTACTGATATCAAAAGAATAGTCACTAGGTTTGTGCCTACTAAAGCTATTTTCTTCGCATAACTGAATTAAGTCTCTTACTATAATTTCTGATGAATTTCCGTCACCGAATGGATTAATCCAACTTGAATTAATCATGTTTGATACTCCATCTAAAATTTTATCCACTGCTTCATTTTCCAATGTTGGATCAAATTTTATAGATGCCTTAACGTCATACACCTCTGGTCTTTCAGTTGAATATCTCATTTGTATGGATGGTATTCCCAGAATACATGCTTCTTCTACAACAGTACCTGAATCAGTAGCTACATATTGAGAATTTTGTAAAAGGTACATGAATTCCAAATACCCAATTGGCTCTATCACCTTAATATTCTCATTTAAAGTTAAATTTGTTTCATTTAATATCTGTTGAGTTTTGTAACCCATTGGAAAAATTACATTGTGATCTTCTATTTTGTTTAATAAATTTATTATATTTTTTAAGCTTTTTTCGTTTTGTATATTTTCTCTTCTATGGCATGTAACTAGAACAAATTTTTCTTTGATGGCATCTAATATATTATCATCTAAATAATCGGAACCCGATCCAAAATATTCAATATTTTCGTTAATTATATCAACTATAGGATTACCGGTTACCTTTATGATATTCTCTGATATACCTTCATTGATACCCTGAATTTTATAATTTTCCAAATATGCATAAATTCTGTCTGATAAATGGTCGATTACAGTCCTATATTTTTCTTCTGGCATCCTCCAATCATATGATCGCATGCATCCTTCAATGTGTACAATGGGAATATTGTGTTGTGCTGCGGCAATACAACCCATTACTGTATTGGTATCCCCAAGAAATACTGCAGCTTTATATTTATGCTGTTCAAAATGACTATAAAGATTTTCAATTGTAGATGAAACTACTGAAGCATCGCTTACTTTATCAACAGTAAATTCAAAATCTGGTTTTTTTACGTTCAGTTGATTAAAGAAAGTATCTTTCATGTTTTCCGAGTAATGCTGTCCGGACCAAATAAAGTCATAACTAATTTGATTTTGTTTTTCTAAAATATTTAAAATTTTACTAGCACGAATTACGTCTGGTCTTATGCCTAAAATAATTGCTATATCTTTCATATTAATCCAAAATCAATTTAGTAAATTTAGAGTCTGCTAACTCTCTTATGTTGTCTTGCACAGTAGGAATATTTTCATATCCTGCTTGTAACCATAACTGTTCATTAATTTCCTTGGAATGTGTTTTTAATGTCCTGTTGATTAAATTTTCGGCGTTAATTTCATTAATTTTTATTTCTTTTTCAAAATTATTCTTGATTTGCTTTAATAACTCTGCTTTGTTAACTGAATTAGCAGGGATTAAATGCTGCAAGTTGAAATTATAGTTGTCATTATTAATAATTCCCTCTACAACTTTTGAGAAATTTAATGTCGTAACTCCATTCCATAAATGATTTTTGAATCCTGATACCTCTTTTGAATTATTTCTTATAAACCAATTAAGTAGAGATCTTCCATCACCACTTTCAGGTCCTATAATGCTAGAGCGAATAATCATCTTATTTTCCGCAGGGATTTCGCCGACAATTTTAGATTTACCGTATAAATCATCTGCATCTAAAAAATCATCTTCTAAATAGTTTCCCTTTTTTCCAGAAAAAACACAATCTGTGCCTATTTGAAAATAATGAATATTATTTGTTTTAGAATATTTTTGCAGCTCCATTGGGAAAAAAGAATTAATTTTAATAGTTTCAGTTATTGATAAATTATCTTCTTCGTTTATTGTGGGCTTTATTCTGCCAATACAGTTTATAATTACATCCGGTTTAACTTTAGAAGCTAAAGCTTGAAAATCATCTTCAACTACATTGAAAAATTCAATATTGTCATCAAAATTGTTAATTAAAAATTTGCTATTACCTCTTGAAGTTAAGACAGTTGAGTAATCATTCAATGAAGAAAAGTAAAGCGACATCATTTTACCAAGCATTCCATTTGCTCCGAGGATCAGTACTATCTTACTACTCATAAATTTCCGGTGAGTATTCTTCCCAAACATTCCAATACTTTGGATCAAATCTAAAATCATCAATTTTTGATTCTTCTAGTGTTGAAGTTGAAAAGTACATAATATTACTGTTATTTACTAAATTAATAGCACCATTCGCAAAACCAGGAGGTATATAAACTATACCTGAACTTTCATTTAGTTTGTATAAATATGGTTCAATATCTCTTGAGGGGTTATCCCAATTTTCTACTTTAATTAAATATAAAGCAATTTCACCTTTTAACACTTTTACAAGTTTTGCTTCTTTTTTATGTCCATGCCAAGCACGTACAGTTCCTCGAGTTGGATTTTTAACAATATAAAATCTTTTATAATTAGAAATTGTTAAATCATTGTAATATTCAAGTGATCCCCTGTGATCAACTGCCTCACCAATTTTATATATAAAAGGCTCGCTAATACCACCCATTAAATAATGCCATTCTCTTCAAGAAAATTTTGATTTGAGTATCTTTTATGGTTAACATTCTTGATTCTTTTATTAGAAATTAATTCAAATATTTCATTTATACCTGTTGATAAACTTATTTCAGCTTTAAAACCTGCATCATTTAAAATTTTTTCACTAGATACCTGATAATTTCTTGCATCTTGAAATTTCATTGGCGTAGTCTCAATAGTTGCTGAGGGAATTTTATTGATAATTTCTTGAGCAATATCAATAATTTTAAAATTTTTATAGTGTAAATTATAAATTCCAGTGATGTTGCTTTCCAAATTATGATTAATAGCGTTTGCAACATCATTTACATGTAATAAAGGTCTCCACTGTTCACCGCCAAAGACTGTAAGCTTTCCTTCAGAAAGAGCTTTAGTTACAAGTATGTTAACAACTAAATCTAATCTAATTCTAGAAAACTCATCACTAATTCCAAATAAAGTTCCCAATCTGAAAATAATAGAGTTTGTTCCTGCTAAGTATTCTTCAGCTTGAACTTTAGAAGAAGCATATTCTGACAATGGATTAATAGACGATTCCTCATCAAGCAAACCGTCTTGAGCTCCATAAACAGAACAAGTTGAAAGAAAAACTATTCTTTTTTTAAAATTATCAGCTAAAAATTTAACTGACTCAGCATTAATCTCAAAAGTTAATTTAGGATTAATTGAACATGCTCCATCTCCAACTAATGCGGCTAGCCAAATAACAGCATCATTTTTATCAAATAACTCTAGTAACTTATTATGCTCTCTTATATCTCCATAAACAAATTCAACATCTTTCCTATATGATTCTTCGTAAATTAAAGAGTCAAATACAGTAACTTTGTGATTTACCTTTAGCTTATCTACTATGCCGCCACCGACATATCCAGCACCACCAACTATTAAAATATTCACAATTTAATACTAAATGCTAACTAAACATTAATTGTATTTATATAAAATTTTTCCAATTTTTTTACAGTTTTAGAAATAGTAAAATTTTCAACTACATTATTTTTTTGTTCAGATCTGACTTTATTTAGCAAGTTACCATCATCAATAAAGTATGATTTTATAACTGTAGCGACTTCATAAGTATTATCTCTATTAACAAGTGCGTTATTACTATTTAATACAAATTCACTTAATGGGTAAATATCTGAGCAAATAACTGCTACATTGTTTTCTATAGCTTCAAGAACTATTAATCCAAAACCTTCTGATTCAGTAAGAAACAAAAATAAATCAATGTCTTTAAAAAATTTATCAATGTCTTGAAAATGTTCATAAATTGTTACTTTGTCTTGAAGTTCATACCTATTAATAAGTTTGATTATTTCATCTAGGTATCCGACATCATCTGATCCAGCTAAATTTAGTTTGAAATTAACACCCGCTTGATTCAAGTAATGACAAGTTTCAAGTACTTTGTCCCAACCTTTCCATGGCAAAATCCTAGCTGCCATACCAATAACATTTCTATTAAATTCTTTTTGTTTTCTATCTTTGACTTTTACTCCATAATGAATAGTTGTTATATTTTCTTCGTTAATATTAAAGTCATTAACCAGCCATAATTTTATTTTTTTGGATATTGCAATTATTCCATCTGATCTCTTGAGAAAGCGCCGCCAGAAAAAATTAAAAAATTTGTACTTATGCCTATTCTCCCCTTCCCTTGTTCCATACTGAGCATGAATGGAAATAACATGTTTTATACTCTTATCAAAATATATTAAAAAACCAACAACTATGTCAGACATTGGCAAGTGTGAGTGTATAATTTTATAATTATTTTTCTTAATTAATTTGTATAAGTAGTAAATTTTAAAAACTTTACTGTAATGTATTTTTATATTATCTAAGTCACTTTGAACTGAATTACCCTTTTTATAAATATCAAATGTAAATAATTCGGTTTCCACATTTTTAAAATGATTCATTTGTAAAGCCAACTGTACCTCTGCACCATCCTTTTTTAAAGTAGGTACAACATGTAGTATTTTTATATTTTTCATTCTTCGATCATTTCTTTTTCAAGTAGGAAATATAAAAGGAAAAGAAGAATTGAAATTGAATGATTTTGTATAAAGTCACCCGTTAATGACAAGAATAAAAAACTTAAAATAAACCAAGCTTTAGGACTTTGTATATAATCATTAAAATTTCTTACAAAATCAAGAGTTACTTTACTAAATATTAAGATAAAAAATAAAAGACCTACCATTCCGTAATTCAAAATTATATATAAATAAGAATTATGAGGGCCTGTAGGTCTAAGATCTGGTGAAAATTCAGATACAGGTTTAATTTCATCTCTCACAATTGCAATATTGCCATACCCATAGCCTATAAGTAAATTTGTTACATTTTGATTTCTAAAATTATTAACAGTAGTTTGCTGCATTTCAATCCGGTCATTTACACCATCTGTTTCCTCCTCAGATGTAAATCTATCAACTAAGCCATATGAAGATGTAATAAAAAGGCAGAGAAGAATAAATAGTAGTTTTTTGTAATCCTTACGAATTAAAAAAGCTATTGTCAAAAATATTATAAGAGTCAAAAATGCGGCTCTACTATAGGTAAAAAAACACCCTAGGATCCCAGAAAAAATTACTAAGTATTTTAAATTACCTTTGACCTTTAAAGCTGAAAATATAGTTAAACAAGCAATCAATGCACCTAAAGCATTTGGTCCACCAGCTTGAAAGCCATTAACCCTGCCTTTTGTAAATCCCCATTCATTTAAATTTAAACCAATATTCCAATAATCATACAAATCTGTCCCTAAGTTAAATTCAAAAACATATGCAAAAATTGAGAAAAATGAAATAGATAATGTAAGCGGTACTAAAGAATTTTCAATAACTTTTTTGTCTGAGAATTGGTAAACATAAATTAAAACAAATAAATAAAATGTATATCTTAGATTGTCACTAAAAATTATATTTCTATTTATAAAATAATTTTGAACAGTTATGTATATTAAAAATACTAAAATTGAATATGTATTTGAAAATAACTTAAATTTCTGATCTGAGAAAAATATTTGAAAAATAGATAGGAAAATAAATAAAATAACAGGAATATCGTCTAGGTGTAAAAAAAGAAAGAAGTCTAGGTGAGGAACTATTGGAATTATAAGTAGTGAAATAAATTGTAATTTAATTACATTATCTTTAAATTTAACCATCTTCTAATTCCGTTCTTCATTAAAAATGATAATGCCTCCAAGACTATGTTTTGTGACATTTTTGAATTACCTAACTCTCTTTCGATGAATAAAATTGGTACCTCTAAAATTTTTAGTTTTTTTATAACTGATCTCAAAGTCATTTCAATTTGAAATGAATAACCGTTAGTCGCAGTATTGTAATACTCAATTAATTCGAGAGATTTAGAACTGTAACACCTAAAGCCACTTGTCATATCTCTTACCCTAGATCGCAATAAAATCATAGATGTTAAATTTGCGTATTTTGATAGTAGTTTTCTTCTAAAATCCCACCCACTGCTACCACCCCCTTTAATATATCTACTTCCAATTACCACGTCACTGGTCATAGAAGAGCTTAATATTTTGCCCAAGTCATCAAATCTGTGTGAAAAGTCTGCATCCATCTCGATTAAATAATTGAAATTGTGTTCTAAACCCCAAGTAAAACCATCTCTATAGGCAGAACCTAAACCTAATTTTCCAGGTCTATTTTTTAAATACATATTTTTGTGCTTTTCAGACATTTTACTCACTACTTTTGCAGTACCATCTGGCGAATTGTCATCAACTACTAATACGGAAATATCAAATTTAAGTAATTTTTCTAAAAACTTTTCTATATTCTTAACTTCGTTGTATGTTGGAACAATTACGAGATGTGATGATTTGTTATAAGACAATTTTTTTATGAACCATCACCGTCTAAATCGATTGCATTGATTGAACCTTCAGCATTGATGGCTTTGCCATCGTTTTCTAAATCAAAAGCCCAACGGTGCTTCGGACAAATTAAAAATCGTTCATCTTCAATCTGATGGGTAGTTAGATCGCTTCCTTGATGGGGGCAAAATTTATCAACTGAATAAAGTGTTCCTCCTGCTTCAACAGTAATTCGTTCTCTTTGATTTTGTAATCTCATCAAATTTTCAACAAATGAAGGGACATCTTCTTTTTCCATAGTTAAAAATCCATTTATAGCAACTTGATATATATCAGGTGTTCTGTGAAGTTTATGTCTGAATGAGAGCATAAAATCTTCCCAATTACAAATGCCATCTAATAATCTGCCAATATCAAAAACAGAAGCTGAAATTTTATAATTCATAAATGAACTGTCAGTTTCATAATCTTTATCAATACAAATTTTACTGCTATTAAAATCGATAAATATAGAAGATGACTCTAGTTCTTGTATGGAGAATTCTAAAATTGCTTTCATTTCTTCCTGAATTTTGAAACCATCTAATTTATGACTAAGCTCTTCAAAAAGTTTTTGCTGAACATCAATTAAATCGTATAACTTATTTTTTCTTTCATGAAAAATATTTTCAAATTCTTTTGCATAATCATATATTAAACTCTTATCGAACATGGCTTTAACATCTGAAACTGGATGCTCTATTTCTATCTTTTGTTGTACAGAGTTAAATGATGATTCCGGAACAGGAACCTCAACTTTTAAATTGGGAAGTTCTTTGCTTAAAAAATCTTTAAATAAAAATGGACTAGAAAAAATGTTTACTTTTTGAAAATTTATATCAATTAAGTCTGGATCTAAAAATACAGGTGGTCCTGCTGCAGGTATATAAAGTGACGGGTTGAATACGGATAGTATATTTTTTACACTGTTAAATTTACCGTAAACCTTTGATTCAGAAATTTCTGTATATTTTTTTTCATTGTAGTCATAACAAACAGGGTGAAAAACAGCGCCTGAAAATTGACATGTAAATATATCAAAACTTCCATATATTTCTTTTAACTCATCAACTCTATCGTAAACTTTGCAATCATTAAGGTTTAAAAATGTAAAATTTGTATCTTTATCTAACAAGCCAAGTGCAGAATCCCTTACAATTTCTTGATCATCTAGGAATAGTCTAATTTCTAAATTACCAATCTCAACAAGTTCAGAGTCAATAGGTGTTGTAACTGAAAGTGGATTTAATTCACTAAGAACAGAAGCAACATGGTCTCTTCTAAATTTAGGTGTAATAAAATTTATCTTACTCAGTTCTAATGTCTCTAAAAAAGGGATATCAAAGTGATCTTTATGTTCATGACTAATATAGATATAAATATTTTTATCAGTTTTACTTAATAGGTTCCTTAATTTGTCTCCATATTGATGGTTGGGAGGGAATTGATACCATGAATTATCAAATGCTCCTTCTCTAGACATCCAAGGATCCATTAATAATAATTCGTTTTTTGTTTCATATAGAAAACCAGCGTGGCCTAGAAATTTGAGCATATCTTTAATTTTAATAGAACCGAGAAATATCTAAAAGATATACTTAAAAAGAGTTAGAATTTAATAGTGAACAAAATTTTAATAACAGGTGCTTGCGGCTTTATTGGTTATCATCTTACAAGCTTGCTTCAAAACGAATATAAGGTAATAGGGATTGACTCATTAAATAATTCTTATGATCCAAAGCTAAAAGAGTTAAGACTTAAGAATCTTAATAAACTTGAAAATTTTGAATTTTTTAATATAAATTTATCAGAAAAAAAAGAGTTGGAGAAAATGTCAACTTCAATTCTCAATATTGAAACTGTGATTCATTTAGGAGCAAGAGCTGGTGTTAGACAAAGTTATTTGGAACCTGAGAAATATATTGAAGACAACACAACAGCATCAACTAATCTTGCTTTTGTTTCAAAAGAATTGGGTGTACGAAAATTTATAATTGCTTCTACCTCATCAATTTACGGTGACACTGGTACGCAAATGGCAACAGAAGACGTTGATGAATTAGTAGATCCACCATCAATCTACGCAGCTACAAAACAATTTGGTGAAACAATGGTGAAGAATATTTTGTCAACCGATGAACACATAATACAAATCCCAAGATTCTTCACGGTATATGGGCCATTTGGTAGACCAGATATGTCAATTTTAAGGTTTATACATTGGATTGAAAGCGGCGAGGAGGTTTTAATTTATGGTGATGGTGAACAAAAGAGATCTTTCACGTATGTTTCAGATATAGTAAATGGTTTAAGTAAATTAATAGATTATGAAGAAAGTGGAACTTTCAACTTTGGGTCAAATAAAACTTGGTCACTTAATAATGTTATTGAAAAAATTGAAAATAAACTTGATTCAAAAGCAAACATAAATTTTAAAGAAAGAGCTTTTAGAGATGTAGATATTGTGTTGCCTAATTTAAAAAAATCAGAATCAAAACTTGGTTGGACCCCATTAGTTGATTTAGATGCAGGATTAGATAAAACAATCACTTGGTACAAAAAATATAAAGAAGAATTGAGGAATGTAAAGTTTAAATATGAATATGAAAAATAATTTAAGAAAAGTTGTTATTACAGGTGGTGCAGGCTTTATTGGATCAAATTTAGCAAAGAAACTTTTAAAAGAGGGTGCGGATAAAATTCTTATAATTGATGATCTTTCTACTGGAAAAGTTGAAAACCTTGATGAACTCAAAAGTGAATCAAGCAAGGTAGAATTTGTAGAATCGAGAATTGAGGACTTAGAAAATTTAAACAATTTACTTTCCGGTTATGATTTTTGCTTTCACCTAGCAGCAGGTGTAGGTGTACAGTACATAATGGATAATGTTAGTAAAGCCCTTCTCACCAATATTGAAGGTACTCATATAATGATTGAAGCTTGCAAAGAAAATAGCCTGCCAATTCTTATTACCTCAACATCTGAAGTTTATGGAGTTTCAAATGATGAGGTTTGGACAGAAAATACTAAAAGCTTAATAGGCCCGCCAACTAAGTTGAGATGGTCATATGCTGCATCAAAATTAATTGATGAATTTTTAGTTCTTTCAGAGTTTAATGACGGAAATTTAAATCCTATAGTTGTAAGGTTATTTAATATAATTGGACCAAACCAGGTATCTGATTATGGAATGGTAGTTCCAAAATTTGTGGAAGCAGCCTTAAAAAATGAAGATTTAATTGTTCACGGCGAAGGAGCTCAAACAAGATCTTTTACTTGGGTACATGATGTTATAGAATATTTTTATTTGTTGGCAAACAAACAACTATATGGTGAAATATTTAACATTGGGCAAACGGAAGAAATATCAATAGACAATCTAGCAAAACTTGTTATTGAACTTGCAGAATCTAAATCAAAGATTAAATATAAATCACATGAAGAAATATACGGTACAAAATTTGAGGATCCAATGAGAAGAACTCCTTCTATTGAGAAAATAGTAAAAGCAACGGGATACGAGCCATCTATGGAGATTTCTCAAATGGTTGAAGAGATTATAAGATATAAAAAACTAAATTCTTGAAAATATTAATTATTGTTGGAATATATCCGCCAGACATTGGTGGGCCAGCTAGTTTTGTACCAAAAATAGCTAATTTATATTCCGATAATAGTCATGAAGTAACGGTTGTTTGTCTAACAGATGTTCAGAGTGAAGATGTGGAAAAATACAAGGTAGTAAGAATATCAAGGCATCAAAATCTTCTAATTAGATGGTTAAAAACAATTTTTATTATATTAAAAAATGGTCGTGATGCTAATTTGTTATTTGTAAATGGACTACCCATGGAGTCTTACATTGCTAACTTATTTTTAAGAAAAAAAGTGATTAGAAAAATTGTTGGAGATTGGGCTTGGGAAAGGGGAATGAATAAAAAATTAATAAATGAATCTTTTGACGATTTTCAAAATAAAAAGCACGGTCTACACCTAGAAGTTGCAAAATTTTCACGTGGATGGACTGCAAAAAAAGCAAAACTAGTAATTACCCCATCACAACACTTATCCACAATTGTTCATAAATGGGGGGTGAAAAAGAAAAATCTAAAAGTAATTTACAATGGAACAGAAATTTATAAATCGACTAGTTCAGAAATAGTGCCATCACAAGAACCTTTTACATTCTTAACAGTAGGTAGGATAGCGCCATGGAAGAACATACCTACCATAGTTAATGCATTAAAAATTTATAAAAATGAAGGGGGGCGATTTAAGTACTATATAGTAGGAAGTGGTCCTGATAAGGATTATTTAAAGGAACTTGTTGCAGATTATGGTTTACAAAACGAAATAGAATTTACAGGTCAATTAAAAAAACCCGAACTATTGAATTACTATAAAAAAGCCAGTGTATATATTCAAGCATCAAGCTACGAAGGATTACCACATGTGATACTTGAGGCAATAAGTCATAATCTCTCAATCATCAGTACACCTATAGGGGGAACTAACGAAATTCTTCTTGGTGGTAAAAATGGATGGGTATGGGATCTTAAAAATAACTTTAAACCAGAACAAGATCAATTAATTAAAATAATCAATACAATTTCAAATAATCCAAGAGATGACCAGATTAAAAAACATAATGCTTTCAATTACTTAAATCAAAATTTTGATGAAGAAAAAAACTTCAAAGAATACCTAGAAATTGTAAATATATGAAAAATTTACTTTTGTACGGTACTACAAATTATGGTGAACAACTATCTACATCTGACTTGAACAAATTCAAAGAATTATCACAAGAATTCAATATTTACATAATACCTCAAAATAAATTTAAAAATATTGAAAATAACTATGTAAATATTTATTACATTAAGAAATCGAACAACCGTTATGTCAATTACTTAAAATTTTATTTTTTTAATTTTGTAAAATTTTATAAAATTGTTAAATCTAAAGAAATAGATATTGTTTCCGCGAAAGACCCTATTTCTGCATTTATACCTGTAATAATGCGTAAGGTAACAAAGTTACATTATAAATTAATTATTGAGCATCACGGCAATTATTTGAATCTCTTGCTTAATCAAAGAAAATTTTATTTTACTAAAACAATTACAACATTTTCTAAATCAATTGCAAAATTTTCATATAAAAATTGTGATTTTATTAGAGGTGTACACGAATTGGAAGTCAGGAAAATAGCAAAAAAATATAATAAAGAATTTTCCATCTTTCCAGCTTGGGTTGATTATAAAACTTTTTATGCATTAGAGGAAAAGAGATCAAGAAAAGATTTACTTTTTATCGGTAATGTGATTCCCAGAAAGGGAGTGCTATTTCTGCTACAAGCCTATAACAAATTTATAGAAACATTCAATTACAAGGGGAAGTTTTTAATAGTTGGAGATCATCCAAACGAAGAATATCTTAACAAATGTTTAAATTATGTAAACGACAATAACCTAAGAAATGTTTCATTTATTGGAAAAAAAACTCCAGAAGAAATTGCTAACTTAATGAATAATTCTGCAGTTCTATTAATGGCAAGTAGTTTTGAAGGATTACCCAGAGTATTAATAGAAAGTGGGTTATGTAAATTACCTAGTATTTCTAGCGATATTGATGGGATATCTACACCATTTGGAACAGTTGGAGGAACTATGCTTTATGAACATGAAAGTATTGATAAACTTGTTTTAAGCTTAAGAAATTTTTTTCAAAATGATGAAATTCAAATTCAACTTGCAAAAGATAGCTTTGAGCTTGCTAACAAGTTAGCAGGAAAAGGGAAATTTTTGTATAACTGGAAAAATATAGAGAGATCTTTCTATGAAGAATAACTTATTATATTTAAATTTAGCTATTGATAAAAAAGATACCTCTTTAGGTTTTGCTTCAAGCTGGATTGAGGAAATATCAAAAATATATAATAAGATTGATGTGGTTACACTCAGATTAGGTGAAATTCCAGAATTACCAAAAAATGTAAATATTTATGGACCTATAACTTCAAAAAATAAATTACAAAAATATATATATCTATACAAAAAAATAAATAACTTAACAAAAGCTAATAATTACAGTCGATGTTTTTCGCATATGTCTGGTATATCTTTATTTATAGTTTCAGGGTT
>Ga0181413_1000334_pt1 | contig 14617 bp, 9 predicted proteins | sample 36SPOviralmetaG_FD_130111 | JGI IMG/M metagenome (GOLD analysis project Ga0181413, IMG submission 130111) | Marine viral communities from the oligotrophic San Pedro Time Series (SPOT) site, San Pedro Channel, CA, USA - 36 SPOT_SRF_2012-09-28 | ecosystem: Environmental > Aquatic > Marine > Strait... | reverse complement strand
TTCTGGTCTTCGTACTTTGTTAGCTTCTTTTATTCTGTCTAGTATTTGACTATCCAGAGTATAATCTAAGGTTCTACTTGTTGCTTCTTTAGACATTTCCCGCGAAATTTTGTTTATTCATTAGTTTCCACTCCTCAAAGGTAAGAACTCCAGTGTTGATACCAGGTTCGAGTCCTCCAGCATACTCTTGGTAAGCCTTCTGGAGATTCATACCTCCGTCCGTTGCTTTATTTCGCCATGAAGAATAATCTGTGCCGCCAGTACCACCTAAAGCACCGCTGCTAGCAAAATCCATAGCCGCGTCTCCTACTGCCATTACACCGTCTATAGCTTGTTGCCTAGCTTGCTGTTGAGCGTCACGTTGATTAGCAAGCTCATCTGCTGCCATGCCCATAAGAGATTGTGTTTTACCAAACTCTGCTTGTCTACTAATAAGTTCACCCTCTCTTTCAAGACCTTGTATCTTACTAGCTTCTTCAGCAACCTTAAGTTGATTAGCTTGTTCTTGAGTACCAATGGTTGCCGCAGCTTTCTGAGCATCAAGAGCGCCTTGGTTGGCTAACGTTTGAGCTAACGCTGCTATGCCAGATCCACCAGCAGCACCACGCATTTGCTGCATAATGTTAGCTTGTGATTGCATAGACTGCTGTTGAGCAAACTGAGCTTCTTGCTGGTTGATAGTTAAATCCTCATATGTATTTTGTAAATTTAAATATGGATTACTTGTGTCTAATTGCGCGAATCTATCTTTCTGCTTGTCAAGCTCTAGCTTAGCTTTGTCCGCCAAGTCTTTGGCTTTTTTAGCTTGTATACCACCGTCTACAGCTTGCACTATACCACCTACAGCTTTAACGCCGGCGCCAATAGCCATTACAGCTCCCATGGATGTTAATGCAAAACTCATAGTTTATTTATTTTTAATATATTCTTCATACTCTTCATAACTTATTACTACAGTATTATCTTCTATTGTCCTAACGTCTTCTGTGTTTGTAGGATTTTTATGTGTATTATACCATATGGAATCTTTAATAGCATATAACACGCGCTGTATACCCGGTGTTGCTATTATATGACACGGGGCGACGTATTCTTTAGTACCGTTTTCATCTGCCACAACTAAATGACCTTCAGTTAAAAAGCACATGTGTAGATGTTTATGTATAGCACCAACAACAGAAACACCCTCGTGCATTGTCATTTTTCTAATGTAAACACCGTCCATAAAGAAGTGCTCTATAGGTAGTATATGGCTATCTGTTACTATTGGTTTATCTTTAGTTCCAGCAACGATAGTTTCACCATTAGCCATAGATCTCATCGTTTGTTCCAACTTAGAAACAGCGGATCTAAAGTCTATTGATAGTTCAGATTTAGCGTTTTTTTGTAACTTGTTATCAGACATTTAATTTAATTAAAGTATACTGATATATAGTTACACTTTTTAGCGTTTATTTACTACTGCCAAACATCTCAACACCAACAGCGTGTAGCTCAGCCTCGCTAGTAGAGTTATTTTTAAACTTTACGCTAGCAAAATATCCTAACGGTGAACTAAGGTTTGCTTTATTATCTTTTGAAAAGAAAATAAACTTATCTGTCAACTCACTACCGGTGCCAGGGTAAGTGGAAATAGCTCGAACTTTTAATGTAGGTGTATCTAACGCATCTGCTATCTCTACGATAACACCGATTTCTGTAATACTACCATTATTAACTAAAAAATCGTTAGTAGCTCCTTTTAAGTTATTAGATGTAGAAACATAGTACGCTGTATCACCAACTTGGCAAGAAGCATTTAAAGGTTGTGTAAATTGTAGAGTTACTAAAGCCATAATTAAGGAGTTCCACTTGGGGTTATTAATGTGTCTAAGTTTATAGGTAGTTGAATATCACCTGCGATAAAGTTTATATACAGGTATCCAGAAATTGTACATGTATCAGGACTAGGAGTTGTATTTACATCGCCTTGTATATGTATAGGTATAATACCACCATCAGCTGATTCTTTTATTGTAGAATCCGGATCATCTATTACACTAAATATATCGCCATTAGATACGTCTTGAGCAGTGGCAACCGTAATCGTTTTACCTGAAGGTGACACGCTTACTATTCTAACGTAATCTTTACCGCCACCTCCTATTATAGTGTCTCCTTGAAGGTATTTTGTATTAATTCTACTTGTATTCACTGCGTTAACGCTTGTAAGAGTTATAGTATCGCCAGAGCTAGCACCAGCAGCAACAACACGCTGTGCTGTCTCTAAATTACCTATAGCTTCTTCAGGAAGCCAATTAGCTGAACCAAAAGCCCTAGCTAAAGCACAACTGCCATTAGCACTTATAGTTTTAGTAAAAGGAAATAATTTACTAGACGGAGAATCAAATCTAACATCTTGATCAGCGGCAATAGTACTACTTGCACTTAATGTTATTATATTACCTCTAACGCTTGACACAGTGGTTACGTGTGGTACGCCGTTACCTGCCATGGGAATAGTCACGTACATACCAACGTTTATGTTAGAATCAGGTCTTTTAAGAACTAATCTCGTGCCAGTAGATAATGCTGTTTTACACGATCCAAAAACTGTTTTACTTATATCAGATAAGGTACGCTTTCTCCCTTCTTTTGCGTCTTGAGTAAGAGTTATTTTTAAAGCATCAGTAGTTAGTGTTTCATATCTATTGGTTGGTGAAAGATGACCAGCGCTATTAGGATATAATGTTAGTGTTCTAGTACCATAGAAATTACTTGTTAGATCACCAGCCTTAGTTGGAACATTATCACGCGCTGTAGTTGTGCCTTTTGGTATTACAAAAAACTCATACCTAGCATCTGCTGATCCAATTGGTATTTTATAATGATGAGTATTAGTGCCGCTTGATGGAATTGTAAAAGTATTAGAAGCCACTCTAGCACCATTTTCAAAGTTTTGACTAATAAAATTGTAGTAACCACCTGTTGATGCTGGAACTATACTAGTTGAGCTTTGCATTTTTTGTAAACACAATTCATATTCAGCTCCAGCAGAACCTCTAACTGTTACTTCTTTATAACCAGCGTTTCTAGTATTTATAGTAGGGGCTATAACGTCCGTTATGACCATTCCTTCTTCAGCAGGTGGAATAACTATAGGTACATCACCCAATATAAACGTATGACCTAACTCACAAAAATCTTCTGGATCAGGCTCTACATCCATTGGGTTAAACTGAATTTCAAATCTCTTACCTATTAAATAACCATCACTAGTATTTATATAATGATAATTTGGACTTGAACTAACCCAGTTATACGCAGAACTATACGTAAAACCAAGTTGATCTGAATTCAAGCTGAAATTGGCAGGATTAAAATAAAAACCGTACGGGAGTTCATCCAACGTACCTATCTCTAAAGCCGCATTATCACCATCTAAGTTAGCGGCTGTAGGAGGATCTATCTCGTTACCATTAAAAGCTCGTCTAACTAAGAAACTTGTAATTCTATAATTTTGCTCTTCATTATACTCCGTATGAGGTATAGTGCCCTCGAACTTATATTTAAAATAACCATCGTCTTCATATGTAATTGGATTAAGAAGAGTTCTGGTTATAGATCTGTTGCCTGATGTATCTGTGAAACTAGCGTGGTTTAATGAGTCAGTTGCACCCGATCCCGCGGTATTCCAGGTAGTCCCAATGCTTGGAAAACCCATACCTCCACCAGCGGCTTTTAGAAAAGTATACATTACGCTTTGTCCCATATCTGATACTCCTTGAGACTCTAATAAGTCTGAACCAAGATTCACGTAAGGTAACCAAAGTTGAAAGCAAACCTTTCTATCTATACCCTGTGTAATTGGTGAGCTAGGATTTTCGTCTATATCTAAGTTGTAAGTAGTATCAACGTTAGGTACGGTGAAATTATTAAATGTGCATCGAGCAATAACGTGGTTTGTAGCTTCTCCAGTATTAGGTCCATTTATAAATTCAACCTGGTCTATATTAGCCGCTATTCCATCTACATTCCACGAACCAGAACCCGTGTTCCATATGCACGTGCCAGAACCCGTTTCTGTTCCTCCACCGATCATGAAGTTTTCTTTTTGTATATATACCCCACTCCACTGTCCATTAGAAAGCAATGGATTAATGATCAAGTCAACGGTAGTGTTATTTACACTACCTCCACCTGTTGTCGATTTTGTACCTGGAGTTACTGTCCAATTTGCCATATTAATCTGGTGTTGTATCCCAATTAGTACCAGTGGAACTAGTTGAGCTATTTTGTACTGTTAATGTTATCGCTGTACCCGTTGGGTCTGTATCTGCATTTACTATACTAGCAACGCCTATTCCTTGAACAGAAAACTCTTTTTCGTCTAAGTTAGACAACATTGTAGTATCACCTGTTGGGTAAGCAAAGTATTTACCTTCTTTATTTACAAATTCTAGCTCACCGCAAGTTTGTAAGTTTGTGGTTAAATTATCAACATACCACCCTTTAACGGTGTCTTGTATGTTATAGTATTGCCCGTCACTTACGTCGTTAACAGCGGTAGTACCTGCTGTATCACCACTGCTATCAGTAGAGTCACCAGTAAACATGTTCACGCCATCCGCAAAAGTAGATTCGTTATCCCAGTTTGTTATTCTAGCTTGAGATCCTTCGTAGTTTAATGTTAAAAAACTTTTAACAGTATCCGATTGATCGTTAAATAAAACAGTCACGTCTGAATCAGTGTATGTACCGTAGAACGTATTTGCGTTTACAGTACTCCCAGCCAAGTCAGTAGTTACGTGGTGCTTCCATATATGTCCATCCGAGAACGTATAGTAATTATTATTCAAGCTTAATGCGTGCTGTAATCCTAACACGTTTTTATCGTTAACCGCAGAATCCCAAAAAGATTTAAAACTAACCCAACCTTTAGATCTCTCACTGTAAGATACTGTTATTTGATCTTGTAATTGATAATCACGTTCGTGATGTTTTTTCTCTATAGTTATATTGTATTCGTTTCTACGCTCATCATAAGATCCAAGTGATCTAAATACATTGCTAGCCATAAAATCTGCAAAATAAGTCTTCATACCCATTTCAGATATAGCAGTTATACCTTCTGTTGTTAATGATAAAACCTTACCTCTATTTACATCAGTAAAGTACATGTTATACGGAGTAACAGCCAACGACTCTGGATTTGTTGATATGCCAAAATCACCTTGATAAGCAACTGCACTACCAACAACTTTATTACTAGCTACGACTTGCGAATCACCATCAGCGTTAAATAATATATCTCTATTAGTTTCTGCTCTAAGGACTTTGTCTTCACAGAACATTACTAACCTAGTATCTCTAGCTTTCAAAGCTTGTATACTTCCGTGTGATGGATTGATGTCTTTTGTTATAGCTTCGGCAGCAATAAACTGATTAGTGTTGTTAACTCCAGCGGTAGAATTATAAACACCCGACCATATTAAACCAAACTTTCTTCTTTCTTCCTTAATCTTTTGTCTATCCATTGTAGCTGACGCCTTCACGCCATTATCCATTTGAGGAGCGTTAAATGAATCTCTTGATCTATCGGATTCTACACCATTACCAAAGCACCAACAGTTGTTCCAAGCTAAAGTGTGTTTTTGTGAATACAGCTTATGGTTTGTTGATGCTGTTAAAGGCCCACCATGAAGTTTGAAAGATGTTCCGCCTTGAGCGCATGTTGTTGCAATATAACCAGTTCTTAAGTTATAATCTCTTATAGTAAATGTAACTTCATAACCTGACGTAAGCGGTGTGTAACCAAGTTGATTGTTAAGAGGATTAACCAAATTACTTGGAACCTCAGGAGAGAAAGTTATAGTCTCACCATCCCAACTATCAACGGTGTGAATCGTAGTAAAAGATTCTAATGGCGCGCTACCAACCGTCCCAACACTTCCTATCTCTGCTGTTCCTTGCTGATAATATTTTATTTCAAAAGTAGAACCTAAAGGTATATACTCTTCATTTGTTTTATCGTTAAGCTCTAAAGGTATTATATCACTTGCTTGGTAGTAAATGTCTAAGTCTACGCTTTCTCTAGGTTCAATTTCCCACACGCCTGGGTTTTCTGCATACGTATCTGCACCAACAGAAAAAGGAGTTAATATTTCAATAGCGTCATATGGACCAAACATATCATGCTTAAGAGCTCGCCTAAAATTAGCGTCATTAGCATCGCTAACTTTGTATGGATCTGTACCATGTATTGGGCTATAGCCATACTCCGTCTCTGGTCCACCTATCTTTGGAGTTACTTTAACTGTCCATCTTTGCCTTCTATTAGTAGATGTGTGTTGGAATTTATGTCCATGTGAAGTGTTTGTAGTACCGCCATCAGTAAACATGTTTCTAATGCCATAGGCTCCATCAAGAATGTTAGTTGTATTAGAGTCCCAGTGATTCTGGTTTTGATAGCCGTAATTTGGGTGGTTAAACGTACCTACTGTATACACGTACCCTTCTGGGTCTCTTCTAAATTTAAACTTAGTACCAGGTAGAACAAACTTTTCTATAAACTCTCTTGCTTGAACTCCTATGCCAGCACTCTCGTCACTCAATCTATTAGCCAAACTATTGTCTTCTGGGCACGATGCAGGCGAGCCCATCCAAGGATCTTCATAGCCAGAAAAGCTATTCCAAGCAACGTCCATATATGAGTAATCGTTACTATTACCCCAAACACCTCTACTTGGCATGCCGTGGTTTTCAAGCATGTTGCCTTTCCAGGTATTACCTATCGCAGCCTGAGGCCACTCTTCAGCAGTCCCATGTTGGCCTTCAAGCGCATCGCCACTTTGCCCCCAGTCTCCATAACTACTGTTATTGTATTCAGAACTTGTTAGGTTTAAATCAAAATGAGTGGGATCATATCCGTAACTAGTGGGATCAAAGTATGTTCCAGGGACATTAAACTTCTGACCATTCCAAGAATGCGCACTTGCTGCATCTATAAAGAAGTTATTTTTTGTCCATACATGATACCAAAAGTTTTTCCTTGTAGAGAAAAGTCCTTGGTAAGCATCTCCAACTATACCTCTATGAGAGTGCTCGTCTACCGAGTCGTACGTTGAACCAGTTCCATTAAAAAAAGTATACGCTAATTCTCCACCACTGTTATATGAAGAACTACTATAGTTCCCTATTGACGTACCAGCGTTGTCATAATTATCCCATCTCCATTCTGTAGGGTGGTTAGCATTATAAGGGTAGTTTTGATAACCCCAATAAGTATCGTTACCAGCACCATCCCAAGTTGCATCATTTACATCATAATCAGAAAAGTTGTTATCCCCTAAAACAGGTGTTGGTGGGATTACGCCGTCAGGTCCTGCGCTAGGGTATCCGGCTGGAACATCAGCGCTTCTTGTGGCCCACGTTCCTGCATTTATATACGCGTTGTTATTTATGTATCCTAACGTCCAAGCGTTTTCGACAGTCCATGAATCTGTACTTGTAGCTGTTACATACTTGCGTAATACACTGTCTTTATATATTTTTACAAAAAATCTTCCATCAAACTCAGGTCCTTTTATAGCTTCAAACTCAAATAACTCAAGTTGAACACCATCTAAAGCCCCGTCTATAGTTCCATCTGTTGATGTAAAAGCAACATCCTCTCCCATTGGCCTACCAAGCGTTAGTTTATAACTAGCGCCAGCGTCTCCTAAAAAAGTAGTTACTTCATAGTACTTAGAGTATACGTTATCTAATTTTATTCTTAAGTATAATCTATCAGGAAGATCCTCAGCAAAACCTACACCATATGTAGAATTAACTAAAGCCCCGTTTACATATATAAAACTAGCACCAGGAACAGGCCAACTTGTAGATGTGGATGGAGTAATTGCTGTAGTCCCAAGAGATTTTTTTCGTACAGTAATATCTTCTGGAGCTTGAGACTCGATGGCTAACACCTTGTATCTAGCTTTTTCTTTTACAACAGAATTAGTTCCATGCCCTTTTTTAAGTACTATATAGTCTTCTTCTGTTATTTTATTTCTTTCAGAAGAAGGAAAAGATATCCATACATTACCATCAGTCGCTTCATACCAACGATCCATCGCCATGGTGTAGTACTGGACAGACGTTTCTTTAACATAGAACGAATAATACTTAGCCCAGCTAGGCACCTGCGTGTCAGTATCTAAACTTACTCTTAATCTATTTCTAGTATCAGAACCGTTTTTCTGAAGTCTAACTGCAGGACCTTTTTTAAGCGGTGAAAGAACAGGTGTTTCTCTACCATACTCATCGCCAAATACCACGCCAATCTGGTAATCACGCATAGACTTTACAGATGGAAGAGCATAGTCGCTTTTGTATTCTTCTTGTAGTATATCGAAGCTGAAAGTAGGAAATGAAGGTATATCAAAGTTCTGAACATAGTTACCATATATAATTCTATTAGCACTAATTTCTTGGGCTAAAGCTTTTTTAGGTACGTTGTCATACGGTCTCAATAATTGGTTTGACGGTACAACAGAGTGAATCATATCAGTTGTTAGCTCAAGCTCTCCTCTCGCGTCGAAGTTTTGATAATCATACTCAAACGCTAAAGTAGTAGGATTCCATACGTAAGCCTCAGAGGTATCAGGCCACAAAGGATGACCGTCATTAGGTTTAACTGTCTTTACAGTATACACAGTTGGGTTATTTGTTTCCTTATATAGTATATCTATTTCAACTACATCTTGAGGTATAGCGCTTTCTTTAGGGTGATACCCTTTTATTTTTAAACCTCTTAACTGATTTACCATACCTAGGTTATGACCTTTTTTAGGTTTATATTCATAAGTATCTGGTAAAAAAGCTATTTGAGAAAACGGCGCAAACGTAGAATATTCTCCGTCAGCATATTTATATCTATAAGAAAATCTAGGAAACTTATATTTAAATAGCGGGTCTCTATCTTCTAATTGGAAATAATACTGATCTAACTGCCCTTGTACACCAGAAATAGAAACTATTTCTACATTAAAATTACTAGGCAAGTCAATTATACTTGAGTTTGGAGCACTTATAATCTTAAGCCTAGCACATTGATCTGCTGGATCTGTGGAAAGCGATCCATCAACATTGGGAGTAACTATTATATAATCATTTATCTCCCAATCACAAGGTGTATTTACCGATAAAGAAGCTATAGTCCCACTGGGCAATATTGTTCCATCAGCATCAAATAATTCAACCGTACCTACGCTTTCAATATTATTTTCGTTACCATTGTCATCAACTCTATCGTAAGACACTCTATACATATTAAGCTCAAGGGGCGTGACTGGCGCTTTACGTATTACAGTAACATCATCTTTTGTAACTGGGAAATAATTATTACCGTTAGCGTTTACGGCAACTTCAAAAGAATTTGCTATATTAGGATTTGGTATTACTAAACGAGTGTGGAAATAAGGCGTATCACCTTCAAACGTACCAGAGTTTGGGTTATTTGTCGTGCTTAACTCTTGTAGTATCCCTATTTGACCAAGACTATCACCTCCGTTTAAGTAATAGTAACCTCCAGTACCAAGGCGACATCTAGGTATGTTTATCTTTTTTGGTTCGTGAATATTATCTGTCCAAAACAAGTAATCTTCAAGGATATTTATACCTGTTATAGTTACGGGTTTATTATTATCATCTTGAAACTCTAATACCCTATCAGCAAGAAACTTTATTGAATCATCAGCGGTTAAACTTATTTCAGCATCTACAGTAACCTGCCACCTGTTAACATCGCCAATTGTAGAGTAAGCTATATCTGTAACGGTAACATTGTCAGATAAAGTAATAGTATCTGTTGTAAGATTCATACCAATTCTTACACCGGTTTGATTCGTGTCAATATTATGACCAAGAGTTTTAATAAAAAACTTAGTAAAATTACTAGCAATACTTCCGGTAGAATTATCTATAGTAGCATATGCTTGATCTTGAACTCTATATATATCTACAAATACATACCTTAGCTGCTCACGTATAGTATCATACTCCATTATGTAGTCTCTACACAACTTACGAGCATCTCCATCGTAAAAATCATTACCGTCAGCAACAAAATAATATATCTTATCTCTAGCTGCATCGGCTATAGATGTAACACAATAAGCGCCTAGGTTAGATATACCATAAACACCATCTACGTTATTGCTAGTAACAATCATAGAGTCGTGCTTGGCATTACCTCGTAAATTTTGAACTACACCAGCGTTAGAACCATCTGATGTAGATACTTGTATATTTGTTGCGTCTCTATATTCTCCATTGGGTACTAATCTCTCATCGAGATCTTTGTTCATCTTACCCGCCGAGAACATGTGTTTTAATTCTGGCATGTTAGTGCTTAATTATTTTAGAACTACCTCTAAGAATTTGTGTTAACTCTCCAAGTTTAATATTAGAAAGTCTAAGTTTAGCTTTTCTTGTTTCAGCAAACCTCTCCTTTTTAACAAGAGCAAGCATGTTTTGATCAGTATCTTTTCTTGCTGACAATACTCCATATAGCACATGCTTGTATATAGCCTCCTCAGCTAACTTTGGCACATAGCTTTCAGCTAAGTTTATTGTTGAGCTAGCTGAACTAGTTGAAACTATACCGTCGCTAATGTATCTAAGAACAATTGTTTTACCAGATAAATTAGAACTAAAGTGGAACTTGCCTTGGTCCTCGTCTATATAAAAACTACCGTTAGCTTGCGCATGCTCAGGACTAAGACCATATCGCCCGCCAATAAGTCTACCATACTCCTCGTCCATAGCGTCTGCATCCACTGCTGTTATATCCGATGTACTTAACGCGCTATAGTTCTCCATAGTTGTTGATGATTCATCATCTGCTAAATCCGTATCCGTACCGGTGGTGGCAATATAAGCGCTTTCGCTTGCAGCAAAAGCCCCGTTATCTGTTAACGTAGGTGTTATATCTCTAGGATTAGAAGTGTCGCTAGTAGGATATATTATTCTCTCTATGCCATTGCCATCAGACCAAGAAACACGAACATAATTAACATAATCTATAGGCGCAATCATTACCAATGTTGACGGTATAGTTACTTCCCAATCTTTAGTAGATCTTAATGTGTCATAGCTTAACTCTTGTAAACCACGTATAGCGTGGAATGTTATATCAGCAAGAACAACATTTTCACATAACTTGCCCTTGCCTACGTATGTCGCAGTAAAAGAATCAATAATTTCTTGAAGACTTAATTTAGCGTATGATCCATGGTTACCGTCGTCAGCATAATAGTCGTGATATCTATCTATTGTAATTCCCATTTGTTATACTTTTTGTAGTTGATCTTCCGCTGCTGTAGCTTGTGCGGCTAACTGAGTAAGACCAGGTTTATTAATAATAATACCTGCTAACTCTAATATTTTATTTACAAGCGTATCTTCTTCTGATCTGTGTAATTCAAAGTCAACCGCTACATTTGCATTATACAGAGCTTTATTGTTTACGACAACATATGTCCATTCAGCTCTCACTGGTACTCTAAAACACTCTACAGTTACATTGCTAGCTTCTTCTTGAGTACTACCTGCGTAGACTACTATATCCCTCCCTGTTACTCTGTTGTCAGTATAAAAAGGAGATTGTCCTGAAGTAGAAGCCATATGTCTTGTAGATTTCTTAAATCTCTCGGCTTCAAACATAGACACCTTTTGGCAGGGTTCGTCATTTAACATTACCATTCCATATTGAAATATAGGATATGCAGTACTACTTACAGTAGTAGTAGCAGGAAATGTGTGACCACTTGTAACAGGTAGAAATTCCGAAAACGGATTTAGTTTTCTAGCTAGTAACTCATCTATATTTGTTTCGTCTACTTCGTTTGTTACGTTTGGTTCAAGTCTATTTCTTTGATTCTTTGTAAAGAAATAACCTTCAAAAATACTCATTTGAGCCTGATTGGCTAGCAAGTTAAACTCCTGCGGAGTGATATAACCTCGCTGCTCTTTATTTGCAAGAGCTAATACTCTTTGATAAACCGTGTCTACACTTACTGCCATAATTCGTTTTTTATAGTTTAGTGACCACCCCGAAGGGTGGCCACCCAACTAAGTGATTATTAATTTAATCGTTTTTCTATATTGGAGTAAACCTCCAGTCCCTCATCAGTCTTAAACCAAGCGCCTAAAGCTGAATATGGATGTTCATCAAAAGGAACAGTCATAAGCTTTCTGTTGTTAGAAGCCCACGTGAATGTTCTTTGATCAGATGATAGTTTAATAACTCCCATCTCAACAGCTTTGATACCAAAGTTTCTAAGCATTACGTTTTCGTCATTAACTAATTCTAAGAACAAACCAGGGTTCCTTCTAGCATATAGTAGTAAATCACGTTTAAGTTCCTTAGAACTCATGTCTGATACCTTAGAACCGCTCTCTACTCTTAAAACAGCCTCTGCCATGTCAATATCTAAGTTTATAGCAGCGTTTAACGCCTCTACTTCCATTTCAAGATATTCAATTTGACTAGTAGCTTGAGCAACAGGTTTTTCTTCGTAAAATAAAGTGTCTCTGTCTGGGTGATACAAAGAAAGTAATTTTTGTAAAACTGTTTTTTCTTTTTCTACTATAAGTAGTCCAGATCTAAAAACAATATGCTCCATTCTTTGGTCACCCTTCATCTCATCTACGAAGCAAGTTCTTTGGTTAGAGCAGTATTTTAACTCCCTCTCATATCCTTTTTCTTCGTCAAACCAGTGTATGTTAGCGCCTTTAACAGATCGTGACAAAGGCTTTTTATTGCCTTTAAGTCTGTATATTCTATCTTTAAGCTCCCATCCGTCACTTAATATTTTATTTTTCTTTTCAACTCGTTTTGGTTTTGGTTCTACGTGAATTTCTTCAAGAGTCTCTTCAACCATAACTGTTTCTTCTACTAGAGGTTCTTCTACAACCTCTACTTTTTTTGTTTGCTTTTTAGCCATAATATAATATAATAAAAAATTAATATAAAACTACCCCACCCAAAGGTGAGGTAGTTTCATCCAAATATAATCTTACTTCATCAACATAAAGTTGTTTGCACCTTGTACAACTAGACAACGCTCAGACAAGTAGTGAACTTGCATTGCGTCAAGAGCTGAAGTCTGTGCTCCAACTGAACCAGTAACCCAAGTCTTCATCTTACGGTTATCAGTAGCAGAAGCTCTGTAACGAACGTGTAGGAAAGGACGCTTAAGGTTCTTGCCTAACGCTTGATCGTATACAGATGATACACCAGCTGGAATAATAACTCCACGGATAGCAGCGCTACCAGCAGCAGAATTAATACCTCCACGAGTTGACTTGTCATTTAAGTAACGGAAGTCTGACTTGTAGAAATCGTAAGATCCACGACGGAATCCAGAGAATCCTAGGTTAAGAGCCATGTTTTCGTCATTAGAGAATACTCCGTAAGAAGTACCACCAGCGCCATAAGAATTCATAGATGCAAGCATGTCGTCCATAGCTAAGCTAGTAGAACGGTTAACAAACATCATGTTTTCTTCAATAGCACCTTGAGAATCAAACTCAGCTAGGATAGCATCAAACTCAGCTAGGTCAGTAGCAGCGTTAACACCAGTAACACCTGAAGTTACGTTTCCACGATCTTCGATAGCAGCGAATAAACCTTCAGTACCGTTTCCACCTGCAGTAGAGTCAGCAGAACCACGGATTTGCTTATCAGCAAAACCAATAACAGAAGCCTCAGCTGTCTTTTCAGCCTCAAGCATAGCCATCTCTAAGTAATCAGTAAAACGAGAACGAGTATCACCTTCAGCCTTTAAGTACCATAGGTAACCATTTTGTCCAGCTTCACCAGTAACTTCAACCCATCCAATTTGAGAAGCATCAGATCCAGAAACCTCGTAGTAATCTTTCATAATAATTGGCTTATTAGAAAAAGACTTGAACGAAGGCTCTAAAGCAGTACGTCTATCAGAATTGTGAGTACCAGTAAAATCAGAGTAAGACTGTCCTTTACCAAACTCAGAACCGATAACTAGTAGTGTAGCTGCGCTAGCAGTTTCAGAGTGACCAGTTAAAACAGCCTCATCATAAGCCTCAAGACTTACAACAGCTGATTCTGGAGTTTCTACAACTAGACATTTTGAAACCTTTCCAGCACTTGCTAAAAGCACCATGTCATTAACACGGATACCGTGAGTAGTTGTTAAAGCGTTTCCGTCAATATCAGTAACACACGTGAATGTACCATTAGTATCACCATTTAAATCAACTGTACCTTTGTAAGATAAGTGTAAACGTGATTGTTCAGACCATACGACTTGATCAGCCGACATAGCCTCTTCAGCACCTACTTGAGCAAGAAAGCCAGAAATTGTTCTTTGTCCGAACACTTCAGCCTCTTTTTCCATTAGGTCTGGTAAATATTGTTGAGCCCAACCAGCAGTGTTGGTATCTCTAAAATCGATATAATTTGACGCTAGCGTTTGTTGCACAGGTGCTACAACACTATTCAAATTATTTCCTGCAGTAATTGCCATTTTTTCTTAATTTTAAATGTTATTTGTTTTTCAATTTGAACTTAAAAGAGGCAGTGTCATCACCTAATGCTCGAACTTTCATT
>Ga0181413_1000333_pt1 | contig 14627 bp, 18 predicted proteins | sample 36SPOviralmetaG_FD_130111 | JGI IMG/M metagenome (GOLD analysis project Ga0181413, IMG submission 130111) | Marine viral communities from the oligotrophic San Pedro Time Series (SPOT) site, San Pedro Channel, CA, USA - 36 SPOT_SRF_2012-09-28 | ecosystem: Environmental > Aquatic > Marine > Strait... | reverse complement strand
ATGCATTGCAAAATTATTTAGTGCATATGTAGTAGCAGTAGTAGTGCCAGGAGCATTCCTAAACATAATAGTTTTGCCAGTTTGTGTGGCCAGTTGTTGTGTTAAATTAATTTCTACTGAAACTTGTTCCGCCATTGCGAATACTGGCAACATCATTCCGCGCATCATAGGGAATAAATCACTTAATGCAACAGAAAAAGTAGGGCAATCAGTTTGACTAAGAACTGGTTTATATTTATCTGGAACAGAAGCAGTAGTTTTATTAACATAGATAGCAGAACCAGTATCAATAGCAAGTAATCCATCAGTATTAGGCGAAGGCCCTACATTTACAACACCACCATCTAAAACCATATCTATATTTTGCTTTTGTGAAGAAGTATGAACTGATTTTTTCATAGCATAAAATTTACCAAATTTTTCAGTTCTGGCTAATACTTTTGTGCCAGCACGAAGCACAGCACTATCAATACAGGCCGCAATACCAGCAGTTAGTGGCAAGAAACAATCGCCTGCACCACTTGATGCATTATCATCTGGATGCACAGACATAACAAGACGAGAACCAGCATTAAGAATACCTTGTTGGCGAATATTAAAGATTAATCTTTTCTGGCTTTTATTTACTGGCTCTAGCACGCTAGTATAAATATCAACATTACTCATAGTAGTTTTATTTACTGGGATTAGAACTTCTGGCAATTGTGATTTAGACATTTTATATATACTAATAAAATATTATGAAAAAATTAAATAAAATTTTAAATTAAATAAATTTTAATTAAGAACTAACAGAAATGCCTTGTGGAGTATATACAAGTTTATTTTTAGAAAGAGTAAAGACATTCATAGAGTTAGGCGAATTACCATTTAAGCCACTTTCTATACGAAGAGTAAAGGTAGATGTGCTGAAATCACGGCCAACTTTTGTTAAACTATCTTCGCTAATTCCTAAGCCAAATACTGGTTTATTTTCTGCTTGGACATTAATTGTATCATCAAGAGAAGCAACTTCATTGCCATTTAGATTTACTTTTGTTTGAAGTTGATTTTCAGTATTAACACTTACAAGAGACATAGAAGAACCAGCAACGTCCATAGAACCTTTTAGTTCATCAATAATCTCAACACGAGGTCTATTTTCTGTTGATTGTTCTGCACAATCAAGTTCATAATCAAGAGGTAGCCTCATACCATCTTTGCCGAATACAACCTTCCTTAATGGTGCCGCGACATTATATACTCCCGCATTTTGATTTAGTAGATTATTTGTGCTAAAACCATCAACACTAACATTATTTATATGCGTTGTTGGAATGGTGCTAGAAATAACGGATAGAGTTTTACTTGTGCCGAAATTTAGATTTAGTTGAGTATCACTAGCATTAATTACTTGGTATTGATGAGCCCAAGAATTATATTCTAACTCGCCACTCTTTGGCATCTCCATTTCAGCAGTTGTGCTAACATCAAATGAAAGCGTATCATAGCAAAGTGATAAATCAACAAGAGAATAATATACAGAAGCTTTATCTGCTTCAGTAGTAATTAATACATTTTGGTCATTAGCAAGTTGAATAAGAAGTTCCATACCTTGTAAGCCATTACGCCCAAGAGGCAAAGCATCAACTCCCATAGTAAGTCCAGTTTCTATTGGTATTGAGAAAAATACTTCTGTATTAACATCAACAGCAGAAATATTACTTCTTGATGCAAGGGTAGGGTCTTTGCCATTTAATTCGCCGTCATATTGTGATTGATTATGAGTAAGAGGTTTAGTAAGAGCAAGTAATCTTCCAACATTTCTTAAACTTTCCATAGTTTGCCCGCCACTTCCAAGACCACTAATAGTAATAGTATCAAATAGAGCATTAAGACCAACTCTTTCATTCATACGAAGAGAATAAGCTCCAGTTGCTTTATTATTAATATTATCTGGAAATACTGGCGTAGAGAATGTAGAAGTGCTTCTATTAACTCTTAATTTACCATTAAGCTTAAGTGTTTTTGTTAAAAGAAGTGTTGGGCTTTGTGGAATTAGAAATTGCACTAAACTTGCTCCTTTTGCGAAACTGAATTCATTATTGGCTGGCATATTTAATGGGAGTATCTCATTTTTATCTTGGCTTATAATAGTCATTTTATTAATAGTAATAAAATTATTAAAAAAAATTAAATAAAAAAAATTAATATTTTAAAAAACAATCCTTAATAGTTAAATTTCTATGCCGTAATTGTTCCTCAAAAAAGAGAGTATCAGTAAGATTATCAAGAACATAATCATATGCACGCATTTTAGCGTTAATATCACTTTTATCATATTTTCTATATAGATTATACATTTTTCTTATATTCATAAATAATGAAAAAAAATGTTCTCTATCCATTTCTGTAAAATTCGTATTTACTTCTAAAAGTGCGTTCTCCATATTTATATGTTAAGATATTTTTTTTATCCTTAAATGCTTTAATAAACAACTTCAATATTATTTTGTTGTATAATTAAAGTTCTGGCAGTGCAAACATAAACATTAAGAGTTTTTTGGAATGTTGCAGCACCATACTCCATACGGAGTGATAAATCACTTTTAGTAATATCACTAACAGAACCAAATAGAGATACTGCTCTACCAATAATAAAGTTCTTTTCTCCATTTTGTAGAGATTTAACAAAAATACCAGAATTAATGAGAGATTTACGCAGTTCTTGTAGATGCAATTGCTCTACATATGCAGGGGTCATAGAAAGTCTTGATAGTGGAACTTTTTGGTCTGGCACAAGTTGGTCGTTAATAACAAATTGGTATGCCTCAATTTTATCTGGCTTTGCTACAAGATTACCACCATCATAAGTATCACTTGCCGCAAGAGGCATTGCATTAATACTATAAACTCTTTTACTTGTATTAGGAATACTGGCATTAAGTAAGCCGGTTGTGCCGACAAGATTTACCTTATGCAGAGTAGTATTTTTGTAATTCATAATCAATCCAGAGGAAGAATTGATTTTTCTTACCATATCATCAGTATAAGATTGAGGCGGTTGAACTTGCTCTACAATCATCTCTAAATCAGTCATAGTATAATCTACTTTTACTTGTGCCTGTGCAACAGCAAGAGTGATTGCTGCATTAGCCCCACCACCTTGCATATTAACGCCAGGAGACCAACCTTCAAATCTGTCTTTTGCTAGAGTATATAATTTAGTATCAACAGCAAGTAATTTCCAAGGCTGATTAATAACAACATTACCTCTTACTTTAATAGTCATATCACCACCAGCATTTCCAATGCTTACAACAATACCAATAAGAGTATCAACACCACCCGCTTCATAATATATAGCATCGCCCACCTCAAAACCGCTATTAGTAGTAGCAGCAGTTTTAGTTGCTATATCTATGGTATGTGTAAGTAATGGGTCATTCCAATCTGCCGCAGCAACTTGTGTTTTAACTAATGCACATTTTGAACCAGTTTTTCCACTATCATTTGCAAGTCTAATAGATTTTTTAAGAGTATTAGTTTCCATAGTTAATTTAACGCCTCCAAGAGCAGCAACTGGAAGGACACTAGCATCGGGGCCAAGAATACCAGACCATAGAGGAAGTGATACAGCAACTTTTTTAGAAGTATTAGCAGCAACAATAGTGGCACTTGGAAGAGGTTGGGCATTCCAAAATAATTGTTGTGCAGAATTGTTTGTAAGTGAAAGGCCTTCATTAAGCTCTCTATTGTGAATTACACCATCATCTTGCGCATAAGAATATTCCATAGCAACTCTTGATGAATATTCACTAACTTCTTCTAAAAGATTTAATCCATTTTGAGTTTGAACTCTCATATGTCTAAATAAAGAAGAACAGGCGGCCGCAGGGTCTGGCTTTGGAAGACCTCTACCTACCATTTGTAAATCAAATCGTAATCTTAAAGTTTCTGGATTACAGAAATTAAGATAATCTGGCACACTAAAAATAAATTGACTTGTTCCTTTACCATTTGCCTTAATATCTACGCCTTGTGCATCTGGGAAAATTTTAAGTTTTTTTGTAGGTATGAATAAAGAATTATCATTTGCTCTATATTCGTTTTCCATATTTATTTATATAAATAATATAAAAAAATAAAATTAAATAATTTTTAATTTAATTAAATTAAAATGCCATAGTTCCTCCTCTTGCTTGTAAAGATGAACCAGATGGCAAAATTGTAGAACTAATATTATATTGTGATGATAATGCTGGTGTTGCTGTTGAATAAGGCATTACTGGTGCTTTTGGTTTATGACTATGATGTAGTAATTCATCTAATCCAAATGCTATGGCTCCACCTACTGCTATAAGGCCAGCAAGAGGAGCACCAACACCAGTAGAAGCCAATGCAGCATCTGCAGCACCTAATTCAGTTGCTCCTGCTATTAAACCAGTTTCACCAATTTCTTCCCCAACAGCAGCACCACCAAATGTTGCTGTGCCTTCTGTGCCCGATACAGCATTAGCAGTGCCTAAATATGGAGCAGTCCCTAATTCAGTTGTATTAGATACTAAACCACTTTCACCTTGTGCAACTGGTATGCTCTCTTGTGCAGCATTAATTGCTTGATTTTCTTCTGCTGATAAAGTAGCATTAATATCTCCAGTTCTCATTATTTCTTCTGGACTTGCATCTTCTATATTTCCTAAATTATTTCTTGTTTCTAATGTTGGATTACTTGTTGCCATAACTTCTTCTGTTGGTTCAACATTAGTTCTAAAAGGATTATTACTTCTATCTAACATTTGATTAGATTGAGGTGCCATTTCACTTGGAGGTGTTTCTGCAGTTTGAACACCTTGATATTTATATAATTTTGTAGAAGTTTCTGGAGTATTACCTTCTAATTGGTCAGCAATATTATTAACTCTTGTTTTAACATCACCAGCAGTTTTTTCTACATCAACACCAGTTTTTTCAGCAATTTTAGAATTAACTTTATCTTTAACAATTTTTAAACCTTTTGCTGTTTCATCAAGCACAGTTTTACCTCTTTCACCTAAAACATTTCTATAAAATCCAGTTCCTAATGAATAAAAATGTGGAACTTGTGTTAATACACCTGCTCCTTCACTTGTAGATGCTATTTTATTCTGCACATATTCACTTGCTTTATTACTATAATCGTTTAATTGACTATCAAATAATCTATTTGCATCATTTCGCCAATTTTCAAATTGTTCGCCTTTTGTTTGTTGTATTAAACTACTTAATCTATCAGTATTAGATGCTCTCTGTGATACTTGGTCTCTCAAAAAACTATCCATTTATTTAATTAAAATAAAATTATATAAAAATTTAAATAAAATTATTCATCTTTATTTTCCATTAAAGATTTATCAAAATTAGAATGCAGTAGCTTATCAAAGTTATAATATGTTTTTCCAGTTTGTAAATTGCCATATAAAAAATTATATTTATTACTTTGCACTTCTCTCTTATATAATGCAGTAAAACCTTCATTACCACCAACAGATGAAAATTCATCTTCTAATGCTTTTAACTCACCACCATTATATATACCAGCAAATGCTATTAAATGGGTAATGTTATTACGCACAACATTATTAACACTTTTAAATTTTTGCACAATATAAAATAAATTTGCTATATTGTAATGTCTTGCTCTTGATGCTATACTAAATGCCTTACTATTATATATTGATAAAGAGCCTATAATATCATCAAAAATTATTGCTATTCTTGGCATATCCTTTTTATCAAATTCTTTTTGTGTTTCTATAATACTATCAATAATAGTATCAACTTTTGCAGAATTTAAATCATCATAAACTATAACATTTGGCTCATCAATTAAAAATCTGCTTGTGTCGTCTTGATGTGCTGTATTGCTTAATAAATAAATAGTATCAAACATACCTTCTGCTAATGATGGGTTTAAAAACCAATTACTAACAAAATTAGATTTGCCTTGAGCAATAGGTGCCACAACCATAACAACTTCACCTTTCATTTGTGGCAAATAATCTGGCATATCTCTTGGTAATTTTTGCGGATTATCTAATGGTTTAACTTTTAATATTTTAATGGGTTTATGATTTTCCATTTTATTAAAATAAATAAAAAAATTAAATTTAAATAAATAGTTCTACATAATTCTATAAGTTTGTTTAAAAGGATTATACAAAGCCTTTTCTTGTTTAGGTGGAACTACCTTATGAGGTTGTTGTTGTGCTACTGGTTTTGATGCTACTGGTTTTGATACAACTGGTTTTTCTACAACTATCTTTTTTGGTGGAGATGTAGGTGCTGGTTGTGGTTTAGGTTTAGGAGCAACTGGTTCTTTAATAATTGGTTCATCTTTTACTAATTCATTCTTTAACTCTTCATTTTTAATTGGAGGTTTTGGTTGTATTTCTTCTTTTTTTTCCAATTGATTTTTATTTTGTGTATCAATATCAATAGTTTTTCTAACTTTTTTTGGTTTTGGTTTTTGTGTTAAAATATCTTCTAAACTATCGCCATTTAATAATTTAATTAAATTTGGTTTAGTTAATTTACTATAACCCCTATAACCTTTTGCCTTACACATTTCACTTAATTTTTTTTTACCACACATATTTAGATTAATTCTTTCTTCACTCACTTCTTGTTTTTTTTCTTCTACAAATGGACTTGGTTTAGGTAAAGTTTTTATATCTGGAAGTGTATTTTCTTCTTCTTCAACCATAGGTTCTATAATAGTTGTATCTGGCATTTTATTCATTTAATTAAATATTATAAAAAAAAATTTATATAAATTCTCTAATTTGATTTATTCAGTTAATCTGCATAAAATAGTGGTTGGGTGTTTTAAAGAAGTAGCAGGCGTTCCATCATCATTAGTAATACTAACTTGGAAGTTATTTATTAATTCATCTGTTCGTGCATTTAGTGAAACTGGTAATGGATATTGGCTTCTATAATGTTTCCCAGAAGAATTAGTTTCTGCTAATTCACTTGAAGGTATTACTGCTGCTATTTGACTAACAGAATTTGTTTCGCCATTTTGTCCTAAAATTTTGCCAAGATTATCAAAATTTACAACATAAGTAGCAGTATTATCATATCTAATATCATCAGTGCTTAAAAAGATATGTTCATCACCATCAACACTACCATCTGCTTCATATATTAATAATTTAGGCATACCTAATTCTTTATATAATTCATTTATTAAAGGATTTCTACCACTTATACTATCTCCTGGCAGATGTGCAGTTGTTATATCAAAGCCAGCATCTTCTAATCTTGATTTTCTATCTATTGGTCTGCATAAATTCATATATATTGGTGGTTGTTCTATTAGTGTAAAATCTTTTGTTTTACCATTAATAATTGTATAAGTTTTTGTTCCATTAACACCAGAAAAACCTTTACAAGAAATTTTAACATCTCTATTTTCTAAATTAAAATTTCTACAATAATTGGTATAAGTTGCTTTTGGTTGCCTTGCTGGAATGCACTGCTTACTACCCCAATTAGTAATCATATATGCATTTAATTTTGCTAATGAATTAACTGATATTCTTTTTCTACTATAAATACCAAATGTTAATGTTTGTTGTTCTTTTCTTACATAGCCGTTATTTGGGCTTATAAGTGGCATAATAGGAAATGATGCTTCTGTAAAATTATTAGGCATAATTAGTGCGTGCTCACTAACACTATCTTGCGTTGTTGTAGCAATTAATACATCATTACCAGTAAATTCCATATTACCAGCAGTATCGTGAGTTATATAAATATCTAAACAATACCAACTATTCATAGATGCAGTAATCATCACATTATCATCACTTGTAATATTTTCTAATATATTTTCAATTTTAATATCATCTGCTAATGGTGCTATTGTTGGTGTAATCCAATCAGTTTCACCAGCAACTTTTGTCGCATCTTGAACTCCATATTGAACTTGAACATAATTTGTAGTGCCATCTGCAGATGGTGTTAATACAACACCATAATCAGCATATAATTCTTTTTTAACATCACTATCAGCATCACCAGTAGTATTATAAATTCTTGCTCTTGTAAATTTATTTGTTGTATCCATTTGATTAGTTCCTACAATTGCTGTTTCGCCTCTTGTTAATCCTAAACCACAGCTACCCCAATTACCTAATGAAGTTAATGTAGCAGTTGTTTTAACAAATGATGGTTTAGTAGTTGAGAAGAAATCAAATGTAGATAAACCAGATGTCCCAGCATTAAATAATTTCCATTTGTAATCATTAGTATCTAAAAGAAGTGTGCAGTAATTAGATGCTAATGTTGTATTAGGTGATATATCTGTTGTATTAAGAATTAAGAAATGACCCCAAGGCAGATTTCCAGTTGATATAGAATTTGGAAGCGTGATTGTGTCCCATACGGCTTTAGTTTTAATAAAACTTGCGTGATAAGTAGTTGCACCAGCAGTAAATTTAAAATCATTATTAGTGCTATCAGGGGCATTAATAGTAATACTAGCAGTAGTAGTAGCACCAATAACAGAAGTAAAAGTAGTGCCAGCAGTAGGTGTTTGGTATGCTGTTGGAAATACTAAATGCTTGATTGGTCTAAATATAGTTGATATTGTCCCTTGTGCATTATGTATTCCTTTTGTTGATGTTGTAAAAATATTGCTAATAAGATTAGTAGGTTTGGTAGTATTTGTAAGAGTTGTAGATGTTAATACTGGTAATGTAGAATTTGAAGTTATAAAATTAGCGTTTGAAATATTATTTCTTGTAATTCCACTTATTACTTCATTAAAAGAACCTACACCAGCATTTTGTTCTGCATCGCTTGCTTGAAAACCCATTTTTTGACTTATATATCCATATTTATTAGATTTTCTTTCATCATCTTTATCAGCTATTACATTTAATTTAATTTCAAATTTATCACTACCAATATATTCAACATCAATATCAAAATCATCAAGCAAATTAGTTGCTTTAAATGCTTCTTGAATTTTATTAGAAAGTTCATCATTACTATATAAACCTTCATCAAGTTTTACTAATTTTTGTAAAAATTGATTAGAAGTTTTACCTAAACTATAAGTATATAAATCATTATTTTTATCACTATTAATATTGTGAAGAGGTGTTATATTTAAATCAGCATTTACTATTTCTACTTTTGTATTTGGAGTAATTTTAATAGGGTCTTTGAATGAATTGGTGAAATGATATGGCAATTCACTATTATTAAGAAGAATAGTTTTACCATTATTGTCTTTTAGTAATCTGGAACTTTTAAGATATAAAAAACTCATTTATTTATTACAATAATAAAATAATATTTAATTAAATAAAATATGGAATATGAATTAAAGAAAAAAATAATTATAGGTGTAAATAAACAACAGCCAGTAAAAGAAATTAAACCAGCAAATATTACAGAAAAGAAACATCAAGCACCCCATAAAATATTTGAGGGGTATGTTAAAGTTAATACAAAAAAATCTAAATCAAAAAAATAAGTCGTAATTTCTGTTTGCGATTTTCTTCTTTCTTTTTTTCCTTGATATATTTTAACAAACTATCAAAGCTATAATTAAACATTTTATCAATTATCTTTTCACTCATTTATTCATAATGATAAAAAATTATTATAAATAAAATAAAATGTTAAATCAATTATTCCAGAGAGCTCCTACAAATGAAGAGTTTAATAATATATTAAAATGTTTTAATATTAATAATATTGATGATACACATTCTATAACTTATTTATCAATTAAAATTTATAAAACAATAGACAAATTATATAATTTACTTGATATGTTATTACAATTATATTTGCCTTGTAAATATAATTTTATAAGTAATTTAAATACTAAAAGGTGTTTAACAATATTACGGCAAGTTATTAGATTATATGATTGTAAATTAACAAAATATAAAGTTTCACATCAATCAGTTTATAAGATTGAGAGAAATAAAAAAAAATTATAAAAATAGAGAGATATAAGGTTATTACTTTTTAGTTCTTATTTGTAGTGCTTTCTTTTGTTTTTCAGCACGAGTTTTAGGTAATGGTTTCTTGGAATATGCTTTTCCTTTATTATCTTTTACTTTATAACCACCTTTAACTTTTTTCACAGCATATGGCATTTTAATTAAATTTACATTTTAATTAAATTTAAATAAATTAAATTATCCATTCCATAAAAATTTAACAGCCCAATAATTTTTAGTATTTTTATTTTTCCAAGTTAATCTACCTTCTTTATCTTTAATACCCTTTGCTCTTGCAAGATAAGATTTTCTTCTTTTTTGGTCTTTATGTTGTCTAAAATCCTCATATCTTTTATCTCCAAAATGTATTAATTTTGGTTTTCCAGTTTTTTCATTTTTAACATAAACAGAAAATTTAAATACACCAGTTCCTTTATATCTAAAAGGTTTATATAATGTTTTTTCCATTTTAATTAAATTTAGATTTTATAAAAATTTAATTAAATTATTTTTTATATTTGCTCCATATATCTTTATCAACTTTTCTTGCAGGCCCACCCATAATAACAGATGCTAATCTTGCTCTGGCCCAACTTTCGGCGGTTTGATTTGGTCTTGAGCCAGCACTATAATATGCGCCTCTACCTTTATCTAAAATTTTATCAATTCCAGTTTTACTAATAATATTTTTTGATATAAATGATGTATTACTAATTTTAGTGCCATATTTGTTTTCAAACTTGGAAGCCCAAGAACTTCTTTTACTTGTAAATGATTTTACTTTTGGTCTATCTTTGCCTTCTTTAATAGATTTTATTTGTTTTTTTTTATCTGCTGGTGTTAAACTTTTTGGAGCATATTCTGGTCTTATTTTTTTTGGAGGCATTTTAATTTTAATAAAATATAATAAAAAATAAATATTTATTAAATATTTGAACTAATACTTCTCTCTATTGGTGGTAATTCTAATGTAGGTTGCTGAACTCTACTCCTTCTACCAATTCTAATACTTCGTAATGTTTCATTATCTCTTTCTTCTCTCTCAAGAGAGATAGAACATTCTTTACCGCAACATTTAGATTTCATTTTCATACCGCATAAAACAGATGATACAACAGAAATAATAAATAACCAAGTTTCTATTTTCATTTTATTAATTAAAAGATACTTTAATATCTTTTTTTTCTATTTTAATTTTATTATCTTCTATATCTGTATGTTTTTTATATTTTTTAATAAAATGTTTTAATTGATTATCTATTTCATCATTACTAAATTTACCTTCACATTTTTTATATTTATAATAATTACTACTATAATTACATAATTTATCTTTATTTGCTAGATAATACATACGCTTATAATGTCTAATATCATCATATGATTTCATTTATTATCATACATATTTTATTTTTATATAAAATATAATAAAAAATTATTTTTTTTTTGGTTTTAATAATTGATAAAATTTTTATTTTTTTGGTATTAAATTTTTTTTTATTGGTTAATCACTATCACTATCACTATCACTATCATTATAAATATGGTCAGTATCTCTTTTAACAATATCTAAATCATCATCACTATCACTACTATCGCTATCAACTTCTACAACTCTTGGAACTTGTGAAACTTCATCTTCATCACTTTCTTCTTCACTTTCTTCTTCACTTTCTTCACCTTCATCTTCTACAATTCTATCAAAAACACATTCCATAGCTAATTTAAAATTAGAAACTACTTCCTCATCTTCATTATCAAATAAATATTCCATTAATTTAATATAATTAATATATCTATGAAATCTTACATAATTATCTATATCAACAACACCTACTACTCCATAATTTTCTTTTTCATAATTGATTACATCTAATACCCAAGATGGAGGGTATATATCATTATTAGCTTGATATCCTTGAACATACCAGTCAAGGAAATCGCGAACTGCATCATAATACCAAGTATCAAATGATGTATCACCTAACTCAAAGCCAATACCTCTTTCAGTGCCACCTGCCCAATTACCAGCAACATCATCATCTACGATTTGTTGAACAATATCATATACTTCAGTCATAGTTAGTTTTTAGTAGTCTCTCAATTAATAAAAAATTGTTTCACATTTTAAATTCAAATTTTTTTTATTGCATAATATTTATTTCCATATATTTCTTTGTAAGAATAGATTTTGTTGATGAATAACATTTATTTTAGATACTAATTTACTTACATTAGAACCTTTGATTTCTTGTCTTAATTCCAAGAAACAAGCAATCCATTTTTGTTCTGTAGATGTTAATGGTCTAACATCTTTAATAATAGATTTCTTGATTGATTTGAGTTTGACGATAAGTTCATTATAAAGAACTACCGACATCTTGTTTAGCAGTGGATATATATACACTATAGCTGCTTTCAAATTTTTTTTTATTGCAGCTTTGCTTCACATTTCTTTCCTTGTATATACTTGTTGTTGAGCACTTAATGAGTTTAACATTCTTTCAGCAAGTTCTCTTTGACTTTTGATTGACTTATCTTTATAAGAATTAATAACAGCCCTTCTAATATCATTAATACCAAATTGAATACCAAAATATTTTTTACTTTGTCTTTGTATGTATTGTTTTAATAGTCCATCTTTACCACCATAAAGAGTTGTTTTACCTTTACTAATCATATATATATTACCTTCATCATATCTTTTTTTTATCATATCAGCAATAAAATCTGGTATTTTAAATTTCTTCTTACCATAACTTTCTATTGTTTTATAATAATTAAGATGGAATATTTTAGTTTTGATATTATAAAAGTTTTCATCATCATCAAGGTCTTTATCAGTTAAGCGAACTTTACCATAATTATCGCGAATAGGATAATACCTATAAAGATTGAATAATATTTTATCATTTAAATCAACATCATCATCATTAGTAAGTTCTTTGACTTTTTTTAAATAATCATTCCATTTTATTTTTAATAACTCAAAATCAACTTTATCATCAGTATAATCAACAGAACTTTTAATTAATTCTTTTTTATATTGTTCTAATCTTTTATTACCATAATCAGTTAGTTTTTCTTTAAGTTCTGGAATTCTTAATATGACTTGTTGTATAAATATAATATATTTGATTGCTCTTGATATATCCATTTTTTTTCTTGGATTATCAATAAATACTTGGTCTCTAACTTTTCTTAATAAAGCATTAAATTCATTTTTATTATCTTGTAAATCTAATAGTCTATTAAAAAAGTCATCATCAATTTTTTTTAAACTTGTATAATAATATTTATAATTTTTTCTTGTTGCTTCACTAATAGGTTTGCCAGTTTTCATATTAGTATAATTGTCTAATAATGTATTGATTTTAGTATCCATCTTTATATATATATTAGATATTATTTTTATCTTTAAATGCCTTTGTAATGTCCGTGTCTCTCAAATAATAAAAAATTTTTCAAATTTTATTTTTTTTATTTTTTACTACAATAGAATAAATCTATTCACTATCACTACTATCATCATCATTATCATCATTATCATCATCAGTATCTTCATCTTCACTTCCTTCAAAGCAAAGTTGGTTATAACTATTGAAATATGGTTTTTTTAATGAATACATAAAATCTTTATCAAGATAAAAGCAATAAATACCATATTCGTCATATAATTCTTCCATACTATATTTTTTTGGATTACCATATTTTTTTCGTTTATCAAAAATTTCATCATATTTTTTTTTTAGAAAATCTTTATCAAAGCAACCATCAGCATCACTCGGTATTTTCAAATGTCTTTCATCTCTTACTACAAACTCATCAGTCATCTTGAATAGGGGGTCTCTCAAATAAAAAATTGTTTTTGTTTTTTTTGTTTTTTTTTGGGGGTAGTGTATGTAATAATTAGTATTGGTCTATGAATTTGTTGTTGGAGATGAATTTTTGGAAGTTAATAACCATACCAGCCGTATTGCGAGATGAATAACCTTTGCTGGCATCAAACTCATAGTCTTCCTCAAAGACAAAGTAGTCGTTGGCGAGTATTTCATCACATTCATAGTCATCTCTCCTAATGAAATTGAAGAGAGAGATGATGAAGGTAAGTTTGAACTTGTTTCCACCAACATTTTTGTTGATGTAGTATCCGTTGAAGTGGTAGTTGTCTCCATCTTGAACATTAACATAGAGAGCTTCAAAGAGATTGGCCACGTTGGGATTGTCTCCTACAATCATATCAAAGTAATTCTTGAGAAGGTCGTCTCTGGCAAGGTTCTCAACCAAGTCTAACTCTTTGTCTTCATCTTCGTTGTATCTACCAAGAATGAACTTGTTGTAGTCATCAAGGTTGGCTTCAAGATTGTTCTTTGTGAGGTAGTCGGCAATAGTCTCTTCAGTAAGGGATTTGACGGCAAAGTAGTTAGACATAGTTGATTGACTTGTTTATAAGGGGTGCTTATACGCTATAGCTGCTTTCAAATTTTTTTTTATTGCAGCTTTGCTTCCTTTTGTTTTAAAAGATGCTTACTTGTAGCTAGTTGATTGACTTGTTGATTGTAAGATGTCTATGCCAAAGGGGCTATAGCAGCTTTCACATTTTAGGTAGCATTGCATTTGATTAAGCTAATCTTTTAATAT
>Ga0181413_1000328_pt1 | contig 14714 bp, 22 predicted proteins | sample 36SPOviralmetaG_FD_130111 | JGI IMG/M metagenome (GOLD analysis project Ga0181413, IMG submission 130111) | Marine viral communities from the oligotrophic San Pedro Time Series (SPOT) site, San Pedro Channel, CA, USA - 36 SPOT_SRF_2012-09-28 | ecosystem: Environmental > Aquatic > Marine > Strait... | reverse complement strand
TGCAAGTGGAACTCAAGGTGTAGGTGCAAGTGTAGTTACAAATAACGCCTCCTCTTACATTGCTTTTTCTTCAGAATTATAAAAATGGCTTATCCAACAAACCCTATTTACAAACTTTACAAAAGTGCAATGACAGGACAAGTAACTTCTGTTTCAAAACAAGTAGACACTCACGTTCTTTCGATTCCATTTGACGAAGCAAACACCGAGTACCAAGAGTACCTTGAGTGGGCTAAGACCAATACAGCCGAAGCTGCTGATTAATTACACTTCCATTTCTTAAGAGCTAGTCCTTTTCTTGTTAGCTTACCGCCTTTACTGGTAGCACCTTTAACACCTTTCATCCTGGCACAAAAAGATTTACGTCTTTTAGCTGCTTTACTACCACGTTTTACTTTACCTGTTACTGGTGCTTTTAAATTACTACCAGTTTCTCTATTAATTTTATCTCTACCTTTTTTAGTAAGACCACCAGTTTTACTTTTGTGTTCTTTGCGTAGCCTTACTGATCTTGCCATTAGTCAGATATACCAAAGACATTACTTTCAGCTAATCTTCTTTGCACTTCATGTTGATAAGCTATATCTTTTTTATATCTAGGATCTTGCATAGCAGCTACAACTTCCTGATTAGATTTAAATACTTTTGTATTAGGAGTAGAAGATCCTCTACCACCAATTAATCTAGGTTCTACACCCATAGCATTTCTATACCTGGTAAACATTTCTTGTACTGCAAGAGTAACTTTAGGAATGTTTCTTTTTTCAGCATCTACAATTTTATCAAATTCTGTCAGTTCTTCTTTATCAACATTACCATCCATCCATTGCAGCATTTCTTTGTACTTATCTTCACCACCTGCGATACTTACAATATCTTCATACTCAGGAAAGCTAGGATCAGCAGTAGGTTGCTCTGTACCTTCTTGTGGCTTTAAACCTGCTAAGTAACTATCAATAAGATTTCTAGGTAAACCAGTAGCTTCTAGTTGCTTGTAGTGTTCTTCTGAAATAGTACCGTTGTTTTCCTGGTAATACTTATTTATAGCAAAAGGATCAACTTCACTTTGCTCAAACAGTTCTCCTAACTTGTCACCGTATTGTTGTTTTGCTAATTCATAATTAACAGAACCATCTTCTTGATATTCAATTACTTCTTCAGTAACAGGTTCTTCTTTTGTCTTTGCTACGTCACCTAGCTTACCTTCTAGTTCTTTATAACTAGCAGCAAGAGCTTCAACGCTATCAAACTTGCCTAAGATTTTACCATCTTCATTTTTATTATCGTCAGCAAATTTTTGTAGATCCTCTTGTGACATAGGAGGAGTTTCGTTTGATTGTAAGGATGCTTTCATAATTTTTTAGTTCATAGTAATAGTATTACCATGTGCTGTGGTTTTTTCAATAGCTTTAGTAGGTTTAGGTGTATCGTTCACACCAAGACTACTAACTATAGCTGTAGCTTCTGTTGTAGTTTCTTTTTTTTTACTGCTCTTGGGGGACTTGCTGGTTGGCATTAGGTGTTACCTCATTTTGTAATAGTTGTGCTTCAGCTTGGTTTTTAGGATCTAATAATTTATGACCCTGTATAGCAGAAGGAGCTAGATCTTTTATAAGCTGTTGTTGCTGTTCAGCTTGTAACTCTTGAGCTATCTCTTCTTTAGATTTTATCAAATTTAAAGTCTCAATACCAACACTATTGGCTAACCTTATAATTGCTTCGTCAATGTTCATATACCTTCTCATAACATCTACACCTAATGCTTGAGCTATCGTACCTATAAACTCTATAAGTTTTGCTTTATCTGCATCCCTTCCAAGACCATTTATACCTGTAACTATTTTAGGTCTTACTAATTTATCAGGAAGTTTTGGTGCTTTACCTTTTCTTATAAGTAGATGTAGTTTTCTACGTAAGTATTTGATTTGAAATTCAGAACTTAAAACAGAATAAATCCCACCTAACGTAGCTTCTAAAGCATTACTCATTATTTGTATTTCAGTACTGGTTACACGTTCTGCATCCCTTTGTATGCTCTTAGTCATAAGGAAAGCATCTTCTAATCTTTTCTCTAACGTTGCTTTTACCCTTTCAGCTACAGCAAAATCATTAGCTTTATTAGTTTGTAGTGTAGATACATCAGTAGCAAGTCCTTCACGTACTGCACCATTAGGTGCTTGACTTACTGCTTTTGGAGAAGTTACACCATTAGGATTTATAAAATATATTGTACGTGCAGATGCCGCAGCACCTTCTACTATTGCTTGTGTTAATGCTTCTAAAGTAATTAGATCTCCTTTATATTCATTTACATAAGACGTACCATAATTAGTATCTGTTTGAGTCCAACGTAAAACTATAAAAGGTGACACATCAACAGGAGAGATACCATCAGTACCAGGTATTTTTTCTCCTTTACATTCTTGATACCATACATGATTATCACCTTCACGTTCTAACCTTGTATAAATATCTATTTCCGTACCATCCATAGATTCTGTATAATTTTCTTTTTGTTTTATTTGCTCATAAAATTCTGGATCTAAAGCTTTTGTAGATACAGATTCTTTAGTTACTACAGTTAAAATATTTCCCACTTCATCCCTTTGTACTACGTAGCGATCAAGATAATAAACTTTAAGTCCATCTTCTGTTATGTAAAGCAAGACATTGCCTACTACTATAAGATGCTTTAATGCTTCAAACATAGCTACTCTATCGTTGCTAGTTTCTATATCTGCCATTACTGCATTTTCTAAACCACGCAAACCTTTATCTATCTCTGCCATTATTTCTGTCTGACCACTTTTTTGTAGTTCTAATTCATCAATTATTAATTTAAAGAATGGTGTGTTAGGTGGTATTAAAGCCATTAACATTTTTGCCGCAAGGCTATTAGTACCAGCAGCACCCAACGCTTGCATTGGAGTTTTTATTTTTTGTTTCTTTGCAGAATTATTATTAAATAGACTAGGTATTGTTAACTTTGCACAGTCATCACCATCACGTTCATATGCTGATCTATCTAAAGACAGAGTGTTATATAAACTTTCTGCTGTTTGTAATGTTTCCATTTTTAATAAGTCAAGTTACCACTAGAAGATCCAGAATTTAATAAAGGTATGCGTAATGAACTTGTACCTAATCTTCTTCTTGTTACTGCTGCACCTGTAGTTCTTGTACCAATATCCGTTCCATCAGTTTTTTTCTTAGTTGCAGTTTTAGTAGGAGTTTGTTGCACAGTACGTTTCCTACCAGTAACAGGAGCATCCGCAGTTTCCTCTGGCATAGGAGGAGTAGGTCTTGGTTCTGGCAAAGGTGGTGGTGATGGTGGGCTGCCAAAAATGCACATTAGACTTGACCTTCTAATACTGTTGAATTTAACATAGTTTCCTTTTGCCTTTCTTGATGTTTCTTTAGAAATTCTACAACTGATCTTTGACCAGTTTTATACCATACTTCTCTATCAGTCCAACCTAATTCTGGTGGTCTGCTAGGGTAAATAGAATCTAAAGCATCTAGCAATTCATCATTAATAAATGGTAAATCACTTGCAGACATAAAAAAAACTAAATTACTTTACTTTAATATAACGTGCAACTGCAAAATATCACACTTTTGGTTCTTAAAACGTAGGATTCCATAGGTTTACTTCCCCTGTATCGTAGTTGTAATCACCTTCTCTTAATATACGAACTAACCTAGCGTTTAATATAGCGTCAGATATACCTTTACCTTTTTTATCATAAGTCTTTACGACTACATCCCACATAGATTGCAAGTCTTTTGCTGCATTTAATATTTTATTTGCAGACACCATACCTAAACCTTTTATACCAGGAATACCATCTGTAGCGTCACCTGCTATTGCCATAGCCATAAAGTTTTTATCAGCTTGTGTCTTAGTAATTAGTTCTAATGTTTCACCTGCTAACAACAAACCAGGTATAGTTCTCATGTCTTTATCTACAGAAACTATTACAGGCTCATCATAAGTATTGTTAGTACTTAATAATCCGAGAACGTCATCACCTTCTAATTGAGGATAACTTACAGACTTATAATTATTTTTTACATTTTGGATTACATCATGCAAACCTAAAGGATGTCTTTTATCTATTCTGTTAAGTTTGTATTCTGTAAATATCTCATGTCTAAATGTAGGATAACTTGTAAAACACATGACTATATCATCACTACCTTTATAACCTTCTGTATTTAATATGTTTTGATAATGTTTTAATTTAAAATCTATCATGCTCATTGCTTCACGTTCATCCATAATTAGTTGATGATTATATTTGTCGTATCTAATATCATGTTGGGCGGCACAACAAGAAGAATAAATTAAATAATCAGCATCAATAAGTAAAGTCATAGTTAGAAGTAGTTAGGGTATGCTCTTAGCCTGGAAGTTTCTGTATCATATAAAAGTTTATCTACTTCTCCTGTCATGCCTGTATGTCTAGACTTTAATACTTTCATTTGTAGTTGTGACCTTTCATCAACAGAGTTGGATAACTGGTTTCTAACTAGGCTGATGCAAAGATCTGACATTTGAACTAGACCATGAGATCCCCTAAAGTCACGCAAGCTAACTTCCGCACCTTCTTCATGTCCTCTTCCATCTGGTCTACGTAAGTGAGTTACTACAAGTAAACAGATATTAGTTTCTTCTATAAGGCTACGTAGTTTTGTTGATAGTACGTCTAATGCTTTACGTTCGTCATTGTTTTCTATACCAGAAACAACTATAGATATATGGTCTAATATCACTACATCTACACCATCAGTAGTGGCTAAATTTCTTATCTGCGATAGCAATATATCTGGTTCTATACTTCCAAAATGATTATATAGATATAAGTTTCTTGTACCTGTAAGTTTATCAAATGCAGCTTTAATAGCAGTCTTATCTATAGCGTGTTGATTTAGATGTAAAGGTGTATTGAGATCTATAGATACAAGTCTCATAAGAGATCTTTGTACTGATTCTTCCAAAGCTATATAACCTACTTTCAAACCACTTTTAAGAAAGTGACTAGCAAACTCTCCGCACAATGTAGATTTACCAGCACCACTACCTGCTGCTATAGATACCATTTGCGTAGGAAATAAACCACCTGTAAATTTATTTAATTCTGGATATGGATAATCACAAATAGCTTTACTTGTTTCCTTACTAAATAACTCCCAAGCATCAGCAGCATTTATTATGTGATCGGTTCTACAAGGTTGTGCTTTCCATAAAATATCTTTAAGTTCATCACTACGTTTTGCAACTGTAAGATCATTAACGTCATTAATATCTTCTGGCAATCTAGCTATTGCAGCTTTACCTTTAGGCAATACTTTCAAAGCCTTCTCACTACCTACTTCACCAGCTTTATCATTATCAAAACATATAACAGATCTACAAAATTTATTTATAAAATCATATTCTTTTGCCAGGTATTTAGCTGCTGATTGAACACCAGAAGGAACTGATACGCAGGGAAAACGGTGATTAAAAACTTGACTAGCTGCCATGCAATCTATTTCGCCTTCAAAAATAGATAGAAACATATCACCTGTATTTTGTATTCTGCAATTACCTTGACCAAAAAGTTGCACTTCACTTATCTCACCAAGCCATACAAACTTTTTATTTGCAAACCTTATATGTTGAGCTACATCTACACCTTGACTATTTTGATAGGTAGCAACTTGGCATTGCTGACCTTTATACATACTGACTCCATACTTATATAGTTCGCATGTTTCTTTAGTGATTCCACGTTTAGGTAAATCAGTATATGTAACAGGTAAAAGTTTCACTTCTTTTTTAAATACAGGAGGTTGTTGTGGTTTAGGACTAAATTTTTTATCTGATTTTTTATCTGGATAGAAAGTGTAGTCACATTCAACAGAAAAACAATAAGCATGACCATCATCAAACCAAGCAAGATTATCTTTTGATTTACATTGTGGACATTCAGTTTTTTTTATATATTTACTACTCATACCAAGACTTAGGAATAAATTTATCGCAATAAAGAAACCCATGTCTCGTACACCATTTGGCATACGAGATAGAGTTTTTAGCTTTAGATAATTTAGTCTTGCTATTTTGAAAACAAAACCTTATATCTAGTTCGGGTCTTGTCTCCTTGATAACAAGATGCTTTCTTCTGTCCTCCTTAGAGAAGTAACCTTTCGTTTCAACAATAAAATTGTTGAAGATAAAGTCAGGCTTGTAGCAGCAACTAATTTGGTAGTCAATGGATAATGATTCATAAGTAAATACAATTTTCTTTTTGTTTAAGTTATCAGCAAAAGCAGCTTCAAACTTGCTTTTGTATTTATTACCAATCACTTGCACTTGCTGGTTGGTTTACTGGCTCTTCTATAGCAGTAGGTGGTGCAGGTTGTTTTGTTGGCATGAAACCCATAGCTTCTGGTGAAGCTATACCATCATAAGGTACGTAACTTCTTACAATTACTGATACAGGTTGTATTCTCATACCTACTTCATCAAGATCAAAACCTTGTACACGTAGATATGCCTGACCTCTAGATTCTGGTGATAGCTTATCGTATTTAGCTGACTCTTCTTTAGTTAGAAATACAACAGTATCACCTACTTGTTCTGCAAATTTTGGTGGTGGTAACTCAAACTCAGCACCTTGTTTGTTTGTTCTTTTGCCACTAGGCATACGACAATAGACTTCTAAACCTTGTTCTGTAGTTTTCCAGTACTCTTTTGGATTACCTTCTTTATCTCTAGACCAAGTAAATTTTTTACTAGGATTTTCTTTTTGCAGTTGTTCCTTCCATTGTGTTTTAAATCCTTCTAATTTATCTAACATGAACTCTATAGAATTTATAGGTTCTACTCCTTGTAAACCTAAGTCAGCAGGTACAAATACATCATCAGGTTTAAATACAAGTGTTAGTTGATAGTAACCATACTTAGGTTCTGGTTTATGTAGCCATGCGTAAGTTAAATTTGCATAAGGAGTTGTCAACATAAATGTTGGTGATTTGCTTGCCATTGAATTTTTTTTGAATTTATTTTGTGAAACGTCTTATAGACGTCTTGATATATTACCTTGTTTTTAAATGGTGTCCAGTAATATCTTTAACTAAATACATATGGTGCATCAATGATATGGTTTATATCAAAATTTCCTATTGGTTGTAAGTTGTTATACAGTTCACATTTATTTGACCAAGTATAAATTGAAGCTAAATTTTTCTTTACTTGTTTTATAAAAGGTTCTATTTCTTGCACGTTTGCGGCAAAGCTATCATGTATAGTTACTAAACTTTTAAATCCTTGTTGTTTATATACATGTGATAAAGCAAGATGTACGTTTGCTGCATCATAACTATGTACAAAATTTGCAGTAATACTATTTCTTATTTTCTTTTTATCTAATGTTTTTGTATCAAATGAATAGCATAACCATAAACTAGATTCATTAAATTTAGTCCTTACTTGTTTAGATTCTTTTAAAAAATAATTTTGTTCTACTATAAAACCAGAAGGTGTAGTCCAGGTAGTAGCTTGACTTTCTTTTAAGTAATCCATTACATACTTACAGCTAGGAAATATCTGATCTAATGCACTTCTAATTTGTTTTACTAAAAAATTAAGATGATTATTAGTTATATTGTCATTCCATCTTTGCTTTTCTAAATAGTTTATTATTCCAAAATCTGTACCACCATAAGGAATCATTAGTATAGGTTTTTTTATCCTATCTCTATTAAGGTTTTTATCTTTTAGTAAGTCTTTGCATTTACGTGTATCTTCATACCTATACATAGACATTTGATGTAGGTTAATTCTTAATTGTTCTAAGACCATAGTGTATAGATCTTGCCTATCATTTTTAGTTAGGTTAGTAGCAGTAGCTAACTTCTCATCTTTTGTAAGGCATGCAATATGTTGATAAGCATTATTAGTACCATCTAAATGTATAGGTAGACCAGTTTTATAATTACTATCATCCATATATTTTTTATATTCCAAACACCAGGCAAGAAACTGAAATGGTTTTTTTGCTTTACTCCATAGACTTACATTACCTATAGGATCTTCTGCTATTTGTTTTGCATACCTACTACCAGTATTTCTAACCCATGCACTACGTTCCATAAAAGATGCACCTTCATTAGTCCATAAGTTATAACCTGCTATTTGAAACCACTTCATACTGTAGTCTGTATAGCTTAGAGGTACAGCATCAGCAAACAAATGTAGTGACCTTGCTAGATCATGCCCTTGTGGATTTAAGTGTGGTGTAACGCAATATAGCCTTCCTCTAAAGTCTGCCTGGTAACAATGGTAGTAAGTATAATCTTTATATTTTTCAGCAGTATTAATTATGGACAATATAAGTAAACGTTTTGATTTTATACTTGCGTTATAGTCATGTACTTTTGCAGCTTCGTACCTCCATTTATCCCTTTCTACTTTATTTGTATCTATATCATGTGGTTTTGGTGGTAGTGGTAATAACTCACAGTTAAAAATATCACTATTATTTTCAAACAACTGCATTGCTATATCAAGAATGTCTTTATTTATAATCCAACCAACATCTTGTAAAGCATTTACAGCATTATAAAAATCTACTGGATTTGCTTTATCTAAATCATGTAAATATTTTTTGTTTTTTGTTTTGACAATATCTAATTTTGCTAAACGTGGTGAATGATAACCACCATCATAAGGATTTGTCCACTTTACAGGTTTTATAATGCAAGGTTGATAGTAAGGTACAGCTATATTCTTATTTAACTTTTGATTATTTATCCATTTAATAGCACTATTAGTAAGAGTTAAATACTTATTGCTATTTTTTGTAGATCCATTTTTCTTTACAACTGTAGTTGTAAGTTTTATTGATGACTCTATTATTTCTATTAATTTTGCACCAATGCGTACTTTATCTTCCTGTTTCCAACCATCAAAATGATGATTTGACTTGTTCATATGATGAACTAAAACCCTACGTCTATAACGTAAATGCTTTGTATCTTTTAGATGATGTTTTATTGCATGAAAATATTTTTTATCACATTTTTCATAAAAACAAAACCTTAATTCATCTTCTAACCTAGTACCTATTTGCATAGCTACTGCATTAAATGTTCTTTTATTCCAGTTTGTTGCACCATCTAAAATAACTTTCATAGCTATAAAACTAACTACATATAAATCATCAAATTCACTTAATAAATATGCAGTTTTAGATTTACGACCTGCTTTACCTGACGTTGCATAGTGTATAAACTTTTCTATTTGTTTAGTAACTTTCTCGATACCACAAAAAATAATTCCTCTACTGTAATCGTTTTCACTTTCCTTACCTTTTAATTTATTAGTTTCCCTTATTTTATTTAGTCGACTTATACCTAAATCGACCATACCATTCTCTAATTCTATTTGTTTTTTATAGTTCATTTATCATCCTCATCATTTCCTCTAATTCTTCTAATCTTTTAACAGCAATTTCAATCGAGCTATTGTAACTTCTTTTAGTTACTATATTGTTTTCTTTTTCTGCTGTATCAGTCAACCATTTTATAAACCTATCATTTTCTCTTAATTCTCTCCTAATAGAATCATTAATAAAATGTTTTTGACTATTTGTAAATTTCATTTATTTAACACCTTTTTGTATATCTTCTATAGCTTGACCTATTAGGCCATGCCATGCTTTTAACCTTCTTAATTGTGTTTTATCATCATAAGATATTTGTATAATACGACCTAAAACATTACTTAATTGATTAAAATTTTTTTCATTTTTTTCATCTTGTGTTAGTTTTTGTTTTTTCATTTGTTCATTACCTCTACGTATTTATGTAAGTCGTAAGGTGCAAAGTGAGCATAAGCCATAGTTTGTTGTATATTTTCATGCCCTACCCATTTACTTACAATAGGTATTGGTATTGCCTTCATTATCATTCTTTTTATTGCAGTATGACGCAATATATGAATAGTGTAAGTACTATCACTAGCCCTATTTAAATCGGTTCTAACCTTCGTCCAGGCTTTATCTAACCAATACCAATCATAAGGAAATATAAGATCATTCTCTTCCTTCCACTCTGCATACAGGCTAATAATATTCATGCACCTATCAGTCATAGGTACAGCGATAGGATTATTACACTTTCTTTTTTCAAACAATATCTGGTTATAACTAAAGTTTATATCTTTTTTTCTTACACCTAACAATTCACCTGATCTACATCCTAATTCTAAAAGTACCTGGAATATATCTAAATGTTCAACAAAACCTAAATCCCTGCATTTATTCCATAGTTGATTAATTTCTTCATCATTCAAGTGTGGAATAACTCTTTTAGTTTTTGATAAATTTCTAGGAAAGGTTACATCTACGTTAAAACCTTCTTCCGACATTGTTTTTAAAGTACTTTTAAAATATCCTGTTCGTATATTTATAGTATCGTTAGAGTTTTTCTCTACATTTTTACCATAATCTATCAATTTAGTTACATCCTTACAGGTAAATTGAGTAATCCTTTTGTTACCTAAGATTTTTATACATTGTTTAAGTAATCTTATGTACTGGTCAGCACTATTTTGACCATTTTTATAACGTTTGTAGTGCTTCATCATTGCTTCATGCAAAGTTGGTATTTTAGTTTTTACCATTTTGTAACCTTTTAATTTGTTTTTTAGTTTTATCAAATTCAACAATATATTCTTTTACAGTCACGTTATTTGCACCATCTTCCCAGACTTTTGTTAGTTCTGCTAACTTAGCTTGCAATTCTTTAATTTTAGCTAACCTTGCTTTTTGAAAGTCTCTATTTAGATTTTTCATCTTTTTCTACTGATAATTTTACTAATTCATTTAAGTGATAGTAATATAGATCCTTTTTATATTCATCTTCTGTTAGTTCCCTAGTTGAGAACATAAAACCACAATTTAAACACTTCCTACGTCTATAGGTATAGTTTAGATCGGTTCTTATTTCGTTAGCACCTCTACCAGTACGTGTAATAGTTACCTGGTTAGATGTACTTTCACATTGTGGACATTTAATCATCTATCTCTATTGGTAAATTTACTAAATAGTTTTTGTAAGTTTAAATATTTTTTTTCATAGTTATTTTTATTATCTAGGTGTTGATGATATGCTTTTTTTCTACTAGATTTTTGTTGTATAGATCCAGTATCATATCGTTTATAAATTTCTATTAATTCTTTTTCTTCTTTTATATGTTGTTTTAACGTTATGATTTTTTCTTTTAATAATTCATAGACGTCATTTTCTTCCCATAAATCAAGTTTCATAAACCCTCCTTTTTTTCATCTTGCCTTAATTTAATTAACTTAGAATCTAATTTTTCTAAGCATAAATCCCAGGCGTCATCTTCACTTATATCTAGTTTTTTAGATATAGAAATAGCTAATTCTCTCAAATGCGTAGCAATAGCAGTTAAGTTATACGGATAATCGTAATTCATAAATAATTAAGTGACTAACTTTTTTATTTTGCCAGGATGACAAAAAATAAGAACCTGTTTTACCAGGATGTTATATACAATAATCTATAATCATATAAAAAACAATAGATTATTATATATCCAATAAAAAACCTGGTATTTCTACCAGGCATATAATCGTAACTACTTACGTACCATTACAGGCATGATTAAAAACGTTACGTCCGTACCTTCTAACCTATTAAAATCTAATTCAGATTTAAAAATAACAGGTGATGTAGGTTTATTTGAAAATAAAGTACTAACTTTATTACTACCTAAATACCTATGAATAGCATTAAAGTATAAACCTAAGTACTGACTGTTAAAACTAATACCATCACCAGGTAAGCAATCTAACTTATCAGGTATTAATTGACTTGTAGTTGGATAAGTACCATATACCTTCTCATACGTAGAGAATGACTTATTAGTAGCATGCCACACTTGAAAGGTATTATCATTATAAAAATCTACGTTAGTAGCCTTTATATCTGATTTATTAAAATGATCCTTATGTATTAAAATTGATTTATCAGAAGGAAAGTTATAATAATCATTAACCTTACCTATCCATCTAAACAAGCAATGGCCATTAGTTGACTCTATAACTATAGAGTTAGTTTTTTCTACTTTATAGCAGTTTATATAAAGTAAAACGTGCCTACTTTCATCCTTACTAGCGAATTTACTAGCTAGATGTAGCACTTGATAAGGAAGGCTTGCTTCTATGATAGCTTTACTATCATTTATAGAGGTTTTATTCTCTAATACGGTAGACGTCATAATAAAAAAAATAGACTAACTTTTTTAATAGGATCTTATAAAGATCCTGTATAAATAAACCAGGCATAAATAAATACACCTGGAATATTTATAAAGGATCATTAATCTTCTATTTCTTCTATGAAAAATGTATAAGTACCCTTATCTTTAGTAATGCTATTCATTTGATATGAATAATTATTAGGTAAGGTTTTTAACCATTCTTCAAAGTCACTAGGCATTAAATCACCACTATAAAAAGGAATTGAATAATCAGGAGGATAAGACATTTTAAACAGTAACTAAACTTTTAGTACATCTATAAGGTTTTAACCTACTTCTACCTACATCTATATAACAGTAGTAAGCAATGTGAGAATAGTCTGTCATCATATCTGATTTATCAAACCATTTACTACCTTTCATCGCTTTAAACATATTCTGGTAAAAGTTATGAACTAAATGTTCCCCTAACTCTACGAATTTACCTAAGTGATGGTAAGACTGTTGAAAGGTATTATCTACTAAATACAATTCACCATAATTGTTTCTAGCATGCCTTTCCTTCCTAATCTCATTCTCTACTCTTATTAAATCTAGCTCACCTTCAGATAAGGTTACTATCAATGTAGAGTGATGACGGATTGAAACAGTACCTTTCATATTGTAAGTTTTTAAAACTTTTTTTATTCCAGGCATTAATTCCTTTTTTTCTTCCTGTGATATATAAGCCATAATTAAAAAGGGTTCCCCCAATTCTCATATTGCTTCAAAGTTATCTCATTATCCTTACATAGTGAATCTATGTAATTATGCCAAGATTCTCTTAATGCAGGTTTATCATTCTTCTTAGATTTTAAGAAGTCTTTTGAAGCTTCTTTATAGCTTCTTAACGTGTCTCTATAATTCATGTAAATAAGTGACTAACTTTTTATACATCTAATAATTAATATTAAATCATTAGATATATATTATTATATATAGAATACTTTTAAATTGTCAATAGCTTATCTTCTTTTTATTCCTGGGATCTTGTATCGATACTATAGAAATATATATATACTTTCAATTATTTCTAGTCATAGACTAGGCTTTTACCAATAAAATTATAAATTATAATTTGTAATTGTAGTAGTAGTAATACTTTTGATATTTTTATAGTCTTTTTTTGATATTTTTATTTTTTATTGGGGGCATCCCAGTACCCTCCGTATATAATAAGGGGTTCAAATTTTTATTCCAAAATTAATCTTAGGAGAATCTAAGAAGGAGTTAGTCGGAACCTTCTTAGAGCCTTCTTAGAAGAAAGCGGGTATATCATCTTCTAAGGGGGCATTTCTCCTATAGTACTCCTCAATAAGATTTATTTATGAAACCATCAGTAGGGGTATTAGAATTACTTATCTGTTGAGGGGTCATCCCCATAGCAGTTTGGGTAATGGTGTTGTTAAGAACGGAACCCCAATTTTGTAAGTGAGTCATTAGGAGTTGATCTTTACGGGATCTAATATTTTTATCTTCATCTTGAGCCATATATTCAGTCCAGTAGGCTACGGCACCTGCTAGGGAGTCAACGAGGTCATCGTGTACGAGGGAACCTTTGTGACGAGATATACGTGATAGTTGATAAACAAGTTGTAATTTAAGTCTACGTTCGGGAGGTTCGTTGCTGTTGGAACGAAAATCTTTTTCGATTACTTTGCGATCAATTATTAGACGGTGAGAGTTCATAACAGGTTCTAAGGTATCAATTATTCTTAGTTCTTTAGTCTTAGTATTGCGTACGTCTTTTAGTTCGCAGGGATGATATCTCATAAGGAAAGGTTTTAGAAGTTCTGAGAACATACCGCCACCAAAGTTTTGCTCAACGATAATAGTATTAATCTTATGATCTCTAGCGATCTTACTAATACGTTCCAGAACCCTATCGGAATAGCCCCCAGACAAGCCTAAACACTCTGTGACGTATAAATTACCATTAAGCATCTTAACGCAGCTTATAGCGGTCTGGTCTTTACCTTTACCAGAAGGGTCAACGAACATAACTGAACCTGTATATTCTATAAAGTCACCAAATTCTTGAGCAGGTCGATAAAACCTGTCACCGTTGAAGCCAACACAAGGTAAATCTGCCAGTGCATACTCAGGAGAGTTAGACCATATAATTTTTTCTGGTGCATATTCTGGATTTATAGAACTGATTACCAGGTCGTTAATTTTTAGAGGGTATCGGTCTTGGTCAGATAGGGTAGTATCTAACATGAACTGTAAGTTAAACCCTGATCTACCGTAAGATGCTTCTCTTTCCATTAGATCTAAGTCGCTAAAACGTTCTGGATCTACTGGATCTCTAGGTTTTACAATTCCATCTATTAAATTACGGTGTAATGTAGGTGCAAGTCTGTCACCATAGTTATTTTTTAGGTCAGGGTATCTA
>Ga0181413_1000327_pt1 | contig 14760 bp, 18 predicted proteins | sample 36SPOviralmetaG_FD_130111 | JGI IMG/M metagenome (GOLD analysis project Ga0181413, IMG submission 130111) | Marine viral communities from the oligotrophic San Pedro Time Series (SPOT) site, San Pedro Channel, CA, USA - 36 SPOT_SRF_2012-09-28 | ecosystem: Environmental > Aquatic > Marine > Strait... | reverse complement strand
AGTGTTACACAACTACAACGCATTAAAAGGGAGATTTGCCTAAATATTTATAACCATGGCAGGTATAAAATCGGGTATAAACGGACAAATAAACAATAATATTGTTACGGATGGGTTAGTATTATCATATGATGCTGCTTATAAAAAATCATACCCAAGATCAGGTACTACTACATTTAATTTAGCCAGTGGTTCTTTAGATGCTACAATAGATGGAGCTATATGGTATGGAACAAACCCTACTTCAAGTTTTAATTTTGATGGTATAGATGATAAGATTATAATAGCTCCAAGCACATTTACTACCTTTGATGAAGCTTCTATATCAATGTGGGTAAAAGTTTTATCAGATGCTGGGGGATATAAGGGTTTTTTTAGTGCTCGAAATGCTGAAAATGGAAATGATTATTCAACTGGAATAAATATAGATATGATGAGTTATAATAGTGGTAACTGGCAACATTTAAATGTTGAAGGAGCTGGTAGAATTGGTTATCAAGTAGATCAAATGACAACTTCTGTAGATTTTGGGGTATGGGCACATTTAGGGGTAACTATAAGTACCTCTGTTATAGAAGTATATATAAATGGTCAACAACAAAATTCACGAAGTAGAAGTACTACAGCTATGGGGTTACAATACCTATCCATTGGGGCTAGATATTATAATGGTGCATATAGAGGATATCTTAATGCAGATATTTCTGGGATTCAACTTTATAATAGAGTTTTATCTAATACAGAAATCACACAAAACTACCAAGCTCAAAAAGAAAGATTTGGATTATAATGGCAGGTATTAAAACAGGCATATCAGGACAAATAAACAATAATATTGTTACGGATGGATTAATATTTTATGTTGATCCCGCGTATAAAAAATCCTACCTAGGATCAGGTGCGGATACATTTAATTTAGCAAGTGGTTCTTTAACTCCAACAGGTAGTATATCAGGTGCAACTTTTGAGGGTCCTTTAACTTCAAGTTGGAATTTTGATGGATCCGATGATCTTATTAATTTATCAACCCAGATAGATATTACAGAAAATAAAAGTATTTCGCTTTGGATAAAAAGAGATACATTATCCCCAAGTAATGATGGGGGCATTTTTACAATGGTTCCTACAGGTGGCACATCTGATCTTTTAAGTATAGGGTTGTGGCAGTCTAATATTCAGGCTCTTACCGCGGTCGGTGTTAGGCAAAGAAGCTTACAAACTATATCTATTAATATTTGGTATCATGTAGTAGTTGTAAAATCAACTAACTCAATAACAAATATATATATAAACGGAGTAGATGAAACTCTGGATAATGAAGGAAGTTGGAATGGAACACCAGCTAACCCACAGTCAAAAATCGGTGAAGCAATTTATGATGGAACTAATTATAATTTTTATGGTAATATAGGTCCAGTCCAAGTTTATAATAAAACATTATCCTCAACAGAAGTCCTTCAAAACTATCAAGCTCAAAAAGAAAGATTTGGATTATAGTAAAATTTTTCGTATATTTACCCCAAACTCTTAATGGAAAAAACAGGTTATATAGAAAAAATAGAATATCTCTTTAATGAAGCTAAACATTTAGAAATATACATGCCAGGATTATCAAGATGGCATCGAGTTACCCCAAACGATTTTAGATCATTTGATGGTAAAAGAAGAATACAAGGTAAAGATTATGAAGGTCCGTTATATGCTTACGGAACTAATCGAAAAGTTTCACCAAAACATAATAGTAAAATTGTAGAGAGCGAAGTAACTAAAGCTCGTGCATTAATATCACAAAAAATACGCTAATGTCTAAAGCTAAAATTAAAAAAATAACAGTAGAACAAGCCTCTCAGTATTTTAGTAAAGATGAAGATTTAATAGATTCACCTATTCGTTTTTATACTAAAACAGAAGATGAAGATGGATGGGATTTAATTACATATTATACCTCTAGACGTAAAGACATATATTCCAACCGTGGTGAAGCTGATCAATGGGTTTACATATTATCAAACCCAACACTACCTAATATATTTAAAATAGGTTATACAAAAAATGAACCTGAGGTTAGAGCTAAACAAATTAGTGCTTCCACTGGTGTAGCATTACCATATAAAGTAGAATGGGCATTTTAATGCTTTAATGGCGAGCAATTAGAACATGAAGTCCACGAAGAATTAGCAACCTACCGCGTGAATCAACAACGGGAATTTTTTGATATACCACTTATTGAAGCACAAGAGGCAATTGAAAAACTCGGTAAAAATTACATATAATGAGAAATATTAAACAAGAATTACTAGAAATTGAAGGAGGGAATTTCCCACAATGGTATGCCTCACTAACAAAGTTAGAACAAGTAGAATATTCCATTGCATTGGAACAATTAAGTAAAGAATTTAGAAGTTAATTTCCTCTAGTCATATCCAAGTCACATATGGCGTTTTTTTCTTTAATTTAATTTGGCATGTATTGTAATAGTACTATATTTATTACGGACATGAATATTAACCACATATTTAATCTATTTGGAGGTGACCCTAAAAAATACACTGATGAGCCACCTTCTACCATTAATATGGCTGATTTTGAGAAAACCCCAACTTATAAAGTTGGAATGTTTAAAAAAATAATATTAAATCAGCATGTATTTCAAAAGAAACTTATCAATATGTTTAAAACTCCCCAAGATGATTATGGAATGGAAGGAATGGAAGATATGGGAGAATATATAGCACATCATAGAGCCTGGGGTTATATTAAAGATTGTCTGATAGATGATGAGATATGGCAAGGTAGTTTAAGAATTCAACACGATGATCATTTAGAAACCTCAGTAAAATTATCAATATCCTATTTTGAAGATACAGAAGAATATGAAAAATGTGCTTTTCTTATGAAAATTCAAAAATATCTTGAAAGTAGTTTGGAGTTGAAATCTTAACATTGTATATTCCCATCACGGGGTATGAAAAAAAGTATAATAAAAAAAGTGTGACAAGGTGACACACGGTAATATCACGAACGCCTAATATAAACAAATAAAGTTATGATGAGAAATAAATCACTAGCACAAAGACGTCTTTCTAAATTAGCAGGACAGCTAAAACAATTAGATACTAACATTCATAGAGGAGGAACTAAAGATGCTATTAATGCTACTCAGAGAGAAATTACAGAAACCATCCAGGATTTAATGGATATTATAGAAAGAGAAGATTAATGGTTTTAACAGCAGAACAAATTCAATCAAATTGGAATAAATTCTTATCTAATATTGAAAAATATATTACAGGAGATCGTAAACAGCTATTACTTGATTTTTATAACAAATTTGAGGAAAGGATAGCAATGATGCCTGCTTCTCATAAAAAGGAATACCATTCAGCATTCCCAGGTGGTTATGTTGATCATGTTAATAGAGTTGTTGATGCATCTCTTAAAATATATGATGTGTGGAGTGAATTTGAAATGGATAGATCTACATTTACTATTGAAGAATTAGTATTTTCGGCAATAAACCATGATCTAGGTAAGATGGGTGATGAAGAACATGAATCTTATATCCCCCAAACCGATAAATGGAGAAAAGATAAATTAGGTGAAGATTATATGCATAATAAAAAAATAGCATTCGCTGCTGTTCCTGATAGAGGTTTATTTTTGCTCCAAGATCATAATATTAAGTATACATTTAATGAAATGGTTGCAATTCAAACTCATGATGGGTTATATGATCCTGCTAATGATAAATATTTAAAATCATATATGCCAGAAACTAAACCAAGAACTTCTTTACCCTTTATACTACATCAAGCAGATATGATGGCAGCAAGAATTGAGTTTGAAAAAGAGTGGTTACCTAAATTTAAAGGTAAAACTCCAAACGAACCTAAAGTAAAAAAATTAGATGTAAAAACTAAAGCACTTGGTTCAATTAAAAGTGAAGGTTTAAAAAATATGTTAGATAGTTTATGATAGAGGTAATTACCATTTCAGTTTTATCAGTATTAGTAGTAATCTTTGGATTTACTACTTTTAACTTACTCCGTAAAAATGAAAAACAAGAGGATATTTTAGATACTCAAGAAAAAGTTTTAGCTGGGTATTTAGACTATTTAGATAAAATTTCTAGAACAATAGAAGCGTCGGATAAAAAACTTAAAGAAATAGACCGTGCAGGTACATTTAAATCTGATGATGAGGTTGGGTTTTTCTTTAAATCTATTCAAGGCATTCAGGATATCTTGAATGATTTCAAGTTAAGAAAAATAAAATGATTACTGTGGCTAAGAAAAGAAGACCTAAGAGTAAAAACTACTTTACTAAAGATACCGAAAACGCTATTGTTAGATATAACAATGAACCAAACTCAGAAATAAGAAGTAATATATATAGAGATGAAATCCATTATGCTTTTTTTAAATTAACAGAAAACATAATCCATACTTTTAAATTTTATTACACTGAAGTAGACCAAATAGAACATTTACAACATGAGGTAATAACATTTTTACTTTCAAAGTTACATTTATTCAACCCAGATAATGGGGCTAAAGCATATTCATATTTTGGTACTATAACAAAAAACTGGTTAATAGTATATAATACAAAAAATTATAAAAAACGTATACAAACAGCACCTGTAGATGAATTATTTAAGGATGATAACTATTCATACCAAATGGGTGAAGAAAAAGAAAAAGATAAATTATCTATTTTTATAGATAGTTATATTAAATATGTAGAAGATAGATTTGATACTTTTTTCCCTAAGGGTAATGATGCTAAAGTAGCAGATGCTATACTAGAATTATTTCGTAAAAGAGAAAATTTAGAAATATTTAATAAAAAAGCCTTATATATTTACATACGAGAAATAATGGCTGCTCATGGTCTAGAAGTTAAAACACCTAAAATTACCAAAATAGCTACTAAATTATATGGTTTATTTAAGGGTAGTTATGTTTTTTACCTAGAAACTGGTTACATAGATTTTGAAAGATCTTAATTAATCATATTTATACGAGAACAAAATGTATAACTATGAGCCATTTAGACAAAAATATATTCGGTAAAAAATCATACTCGGATTTACTTAAAGAAATTTACGATAATCAAAAGAAAAAAGAAACTCAAATTAGCGCATTAATCAATGAGCTTAAACCATTAATCAGTGATATAGGTGATGCTACAATGATTGTGCCACTTATTAAAGAATACATGGAATTAGGCATTAAAAATGATGAAGCACTTATTAAGGTTGCTACAATATTCCAACGTATATTCGCAAACGAAGGTACTGAAGAAAATGGATTTGGCATTTCAGAAGCAGAAAAAGAACAACTCCTTAAAGAAATAAATAATTTACAATTACCACCTAAAAAAGAAGATTAATGGGATTTAATAAAGGGCTATCAGCTAATACAAAGATTCCTGCTGGAAATAAAATAGAAGGACTTCAACACATAAAAGATAGTGTAAGTAATTTAAGTGATCAAATTAAAGTTGGTAGAGTAACTGATATAATATTAGATATTAATTTTCCTGAAATATTTAATTATGGGGGTTTAAATAGCATAGGAACTATTTTTTTTACTATTGTAAATGCATCTAATCCTGATATAGCTAATGCAAAACCTTTTTTTCCCCAAATGTCATCTTACCCTTTAGTAAATGAATTAGTATTAATATTTAAACTACCTAATACTGATATCGGAAAAAATGTTTCAGAAGAAACATATTATTATATGAATATGATAAGTTTGTGGAACCACCCCCATCATAATGCTTATCCTAACCCAGTAAATACTTCAGATTTACCTCCATCTCAACAAAAAGATTATGAACAAACTATAGCAGGATCAGTTAGGAGAGTAACCGATGAATCTACAGAAATAAATTTAAATAGTCCATCAAACCCAAGTCAAAATACATTTATAGAAAGAAATAATATTCACCCATTATTACCTTTTGCGGGGGACATTATATATGAAGGTAGATGGGGTAATAGTATAAGATTAGGAAGTACGGCAAAAGCAAAAAATACTAAACCTTCTAATCCTTGGTCTGATTATGGAAAAAATGGAAATCCTATTACCCTTATAAGAAATGGACAACCTCTTAGTTCATCTAATGCTGGATGGGAACCCATAGTAGAAGATATAAATAAAGACCAATCATCTGTATATTTAACCTCTAACCAACGTATACCTATAAATGTTGCTAGTGAAAGGTATTTTTCATATACTCAAAGATTTGGAGAAGTACCAACTATTCCTTCCCAATATAAAAAAAACCAAGTAATAATATCTTCAGGACGTCTAGTTTTTAATGCTAGTTCGGACCATATATTATTAAGTTCCCAAAGAACCATAAGTTTTGAAGCTATTAAAGGCTTTAACTTTGATACTCCTTCAAATTTTGTTATAGATGTAGGAACTACTATAAAATTAGGAAGTAAAGATGCAATTGAACCAGCAGTTAAAGGTGAAACTTTAAGAAATGATTTACATAATCTTTGTTATAATTTAAAACAATTAGTAAGTATATTAAAATATTCTCAAGTATGGCCTGGAGGAACTGTTGCAGCAGATGCAACAATATCTACAGTTTGTACTACTTTAGAAATGTCATTAGATAATTTATTAGATGATTTTTCAAAAGATTCAAATGGTAATTCTGTAATTTTATCTAAAACAGTTAAACTAGTTTAATGTTTGATACCCCAATATATCATTATAAAGCTTCTGTTCAAGACATTAATGGAAATAAAAGTAAGTTAAAAGGCAAAATTTACTTTGAGATTTATGAAGACGGTATGGGCGTTATAGGAGAAATTTCTAATTTTCCTAAAGGATATACTGAACTTCAACAATTTGGGTTAGATGCCAAAAGTAATAATTACCAAGAACTTGCAGAAGAAATGTTAAGGGAGATGAATTCTTATTTAGCAGAACTTACAGATGAAAATGAAGTTGTTGGAGGATTTGGTACTTTAGTTTTAACCCCAATAGAAGATTCCCTCTTTACAGATTATAAGTTTATAGGTAAAGTTGTAGATATGTCAACTAAAGAACCTATAGGGGGAGCTAATATAACAGATTCCGAAAATAATTGGTCAACTGTTTCTGAAGAAAATGGTGATTTTGAATTAATGGGTCAATGTAAAGTACTCCCCCCAGAATTAGTTGAATTAGCTTTAAGTTCTTCTAAAAATGAAGCCTTAGAAGAAAAATTAAAAAACCCAAATTTTAAACTTGTAAGTCCTTTTACATTAACTGTTGCAGCCCAAGACTATGAACCTACCCCAGTTATTCCTGTTACTTTAGAAGGTGAATTAAAATCAACTTTAGGAATAACCCCATTAATACCCTCAGAAATAGTATTAAAACAAGCTATCGAAATGGAAATACCATTAACAATTCCACAAGTTAGAACTTTACAGTTATCTAAAATGGATTTTGAACAAGCTAAACAACAAGCTATAAATAGGGTGATAGTACAATTAAAAACAGTTTTACTTCCTCAAATTTTAGCATTAATAGCTGCATTTGGGGTAGCAGCAGCTTCTAAGGCTATAGGAAAAAAATATGGAGATATGAATGCTACTTGTCCTGCAAGTTTAGATGAATTAAATGAATTAATAAGAAAAAAAAATAGATTAACTAAAATTTTAAATAACATTTATAACTTTTTAAAAGGTTTAAGAGTAGGAGTACAAGTCGTAGATGGTTTAATAACTTTAGCCCAAGTTTTAATCCCAGTATTAACATCATTATCTTCTGCTCCTGGAGGAAATGCTTCACCTACTGAAGCTATAAAAAGAGAATTAAAAAAATATAAATTTATATCGTCCGCTACTTTAATTTTATTAACTTTACTTGTAGAAATATTAAATCGAGTCATTGAATATTTAAAAACTTTAGATAGTTTAATTGAAGGATGTTCTATAGAAGGGGCACTACCTCAAGAAACATTAACAGATGATCTACTAGCAGCTACCCAAACATCCCAATCCCCAGTAATCACTAATGTAAATGGGTTTATAATGAGTGTAATTCCTGTAGAAGGACCAACTAATAGTAGTTTAAAACGTAGAAAAGCAATAGCAAGAAACCAAGCAGGGGTAATAATGTTAGAAGGAGAACCTTCATTTTCTTCTAATGATCAAATTTTAATAGATGAATTAGTATATTACATACAAACAAATGATTTAAAAGCAGATTAATTTAATATATATAACAAACACAAAAATGAAAACCGAAGCACTTAAAAAAATAATCAAAGAAGCTGTTAGAGAGGCTATACAAGAGGAGCTAAAGGAAGTTTTACTAGAAGCAGTTAAAGCACCTAAAGCTGTAGTTACACAACCAGTACAAGAAAGTATTACATCACCAACTACACTCACTGTTACACAAACACCTAAAAAATCTTTAAAAGAACAAAGACAAGCATATATGGATATTCTAGGTGAAACAGGATTAAATCTAACTAGTAAAGATGCTCAAACTTTTAACCCACAAGGTAACATGGATACAACTTCACCAAATGGAGCATTACCTGGGGGAGAAGTAGGAATGGACCAAATAATGGGATTAATGACAAGTAAATAATGGCATTTGACGCTCAACAAATATACCCCATTGACTTTAATAAAAGTGCTGCTGTAGGGATAGATATTCCTTTTAATGCACCTAGTGTATTTAGACCTAACTATACTACAAAAGCGGCTATTAAAAATAACTTAATTAACTATTTTTTAACAAACCCAGGAGAAAGACCATTAAATCCTGAATTTGGAGGTGGATTAAGAGCTTTTATATTTGAACAAATAACTGATAATAATTTAGATTTTTTAGAAGAACAAATATCATCTGATTTAAATAATTTTTTTCCAAATGTAAATGTAAATAATTTAGAAATATTAAAACAAGAAGATTTAAACACAATAACAGTATTATTATCTTATAATGTAATAAACACTAATATTAATGATACTTTAGAAATAGACTTTACATAATGGCAACAGTAGATAGAGATATAAAATATGTAAACAGAGACTTTTCAGATATTAGAGCTAAGTTAATAGAATTTTCTAAAACTTATTTCCCTAATACTTATAATGATTTTTCCCCAACATCACCAGGTATGATGTTTATGGAAATGTCAGCTTATGTAGGTGATGTAATGTCTTTTTATTTAGATAACCAACTTGGAGAAACATACACCCAATTAGCTAGACAAACAAATAATTTATATGAATTAGCTTATATGTTTGGTTACAAACCTAAAGCAACTGCTGCAGCACAAGCTGTAGTAGAACTATACCAACAAGTACCTTCTAAATTAGTAGGTGGAGAATATGTACCTGATATGGATTATGCTTTAACTATAGGAGAAAATAGTACTGTATCTTCTACTTTAAACACTGATGTAAGTTTTTTACTTCAGGATTCTTGTGATTTTGGAGCTTCTAGTTCTTTAGATCCCACAGAAGTTTCTATATATCAAATAGCAGGAACAGACCCACAATATTATTTACTTAAAAAAACCAGAAATGCTATTTCTGCTACGGTTAATACTGAAACTTTTACATTTGGATCCCCAGAACCTTTTCAAACTATTAACATTACAAGTGATAACATAATAAGAATTTTAGACATTACAGATTCAGATGGAAATGTTTGGAATGAGGTAGATTATTTAGGCCAAGAAATGGTTTATGATAGTATAAAAAATACTAATACAAACGATCCTAATAATGTGGCAGATGCTGGAGATGTACCTTATCTTTTACAACTTAAAAAGGTACAAAGAAGATATGCTACAAGATTAACATCAGAAACTAATTTACAAATCCAATTTGGATCAGGTAATCCTAATAATATAGATGAAATAATAACACCTAACCCAAATAATGTAGGTATAGGTTTACCTTTTGAACAAAATAAATTAACTACAGCTTATTCACCTACAAATTTCTTATTTACAAACACTTATGGTATTTCACCTTCAAGCACTACTTTAACCGTAAGATACTTAACTGGTGGTGGGGTTGGAGCAAATGTACCCTCAGGAGATTTAGCTACTCTAAATACATCTAATACTAAATTTAATTCAATTAATTTAGATACTACTACAGCTAATTATATATTTGGTACTATAGCTTCTACTAATCCTAATGCTGCAGATGGAGGTCAATCAGGAGATACCCCAGAAGAATTAAGACAAAAAACCTTAATGCAAATAGCATCCCAACAAAGATCTGTTACATTAGATGATTACATGGTTAGAGCTTTAAGCATGCCCCCTGATTATGGAACTGTAGCTAAAGCTTATATTGAAAAACCTCAATTAACTGATAATCAAGTATCTACAGTAGAAACTTTAAATTTATTTATTTTATCCCAAAATGGTAGTGGTCAATTTTCAACTTCTTCTAATACTTTAAAGAAAAATTTAAGAACATATCTTTCTCAAAATAGAATAATTGGGGATAGTATTGAAATAAGAGATGCTTTTATTATTAATATTGCTTTAGATTTTGAAATAATAGTATTACCTAACTATAATAATAGTGATGTTATATTAGCTTGTATCACTTCCTTACAAGAATATTTTGCAAGAGATGAATGGCAAATAAATGAACCTATTTTACTAAGAGATTTATATACTAGACTAGACAGAATTCAAGGAGTCCAAACAGTTAAAAATATTTTAATATCAAATAAAGCAGGATCTTCATCAGGATATTCTCCATATGCTTATGATATATCATCAGCAACACAAAATCAAGTAATATACCCAAGTTTAGACCCAAGTATATTTGAAATTAAATATCCAAATACAGACATTAAAGGTAGAGTAGTACCACTATAAAATTAAAACATGGCAATTTACAAATTATTCCCATATAAAGACGCTACACTATATTCATTTTACCCAAACATGAATACTGGTATAGACCCTATATTAGATATATCAAATTTAAATATAGCGGTAGATTCTAATCCTCAAGTAGCTAGATTTTTAACTGAATTTGTACAATCCGAAATTGAAGATGTTATTAATAATAAAATTAACGGTAAACAATGGGATGCTACTTTTAGATGTTTTATAGCAACAGCCCAAGGTGTAGTTGAAGCTACAGATGTTTCAGTACACCCTCTAGCCCAATATTGGTATAATGGTACCGGAACTTATTTAGATGTACCTCAAACTACAGATGGATGTAATTGGTTATCACCAAATTTTAAAGATTCAGGAGTTAAATGGGTTGAAAGTGGTTCTGATAGTACAAATCACTATATTACAGGTTCATTTAATCCAACATATGTAGCCCAAGGAGGAGGAGCATGGTATCACAGCGGTTCAGATGGTACTTTATATGCAGTTACACAATCATTTGATACAAGAAGTGAAAAAGATTTAAAAATTAATGCTAAAACTGTAGTTGAAAAATGGTATAGTGGATCATTTGAAAATAATGGTTTTATAACAAAATGGGAAAATTCAGTTGAATTTAACACTAATACACAAATACAACCTGTAATGCAATTTTATAGTGTTGATACTAATACCATATACCCCCCACAATTAGAATTTAAATGGAAAGATTATTCAAGTGTATTAACAGGATCAGCTACAGCTAGTATAGTAGATACTACAAACATAGTTACTTCATTAGCCGAAAACCCAGGCTTATTTACCCCACAAAGTATAAATAGATTTAGATTTAATTTAGCCCCAAAATACCCAGTTGCAACTTGGACTACGGCATCTCAATTTACAGGAGTAAATTATTTGCCAACTGCTTCATATTATGCTATAAAAGATTTGGATACCAACGAAACTGTTGTAGATTACGACACTACATTTACACAATTAAGTTCAGATAGTAAAGGTAATTATTTTGATGTTTATATGAATGGATTAGAACCCGAAAGATATTATAAGATTTGTGTTAAAACTACTATAAATGGTTCTACATTAGTATTAGATGATAATTATTATTTTAAAATAGTAAATGCATTATAATGGCCGAAAATATAGATTTAAATAAAAGTGTATTTAATAAAAGAGACTATAATAAAACTATAGATACTTCTTTTACCCAACTCGGTGTTAAATCAATCCAACAACAACTAGATGACCAGCCAACGGTACAAGAGTTTTTTAGTATGTATAATACTTTATTTTATCAAATAAATGAATTTGGTCCAACTGATTCCCATGAATATTTAATTAAAACTAGTAGTGAGTATATAAATTTTGAAGAAAATGATGAAATTATTCAAGCACTTCAAAATGAAATAGCTCAACTAAGAGAAGAACTTTTAGAAACCCAACAAATAGTAGCAGGAATAGAAAACCCACCTGAACTTTTAGATTCTACAACTTCAATTCCAACAACTATTAGTAGTGGAGGTGCAACTGGTGGTACAACAGGTGGATCAAGTGGGGGAGGATATTAATATAATATTAAATGGCAGATATAACAAAAATAGACCCAAATAATTTTGAATTACAGTTTTATGATTCTCAAGATACGAGTTTAATATCTTCTTTTGAAGTTGATTCTGTTTTAACTGGTTCTAGTTATATTGAATTTTTTGTATATGATTTAAATAATAATCTACTCTCAGAAAACCAAAATTATATACAATATACAGTTGAAAATGATGGTAAATCAGCAGCTACAGACCCCCCGGCTATATCTAAATTTGATATATCTCCTGATAATGATGTTTCAAGTGAAGGTTTTGATGAAGGTGAATTTGTAGCATATTATAATTTTTTATCTAAAAGAATAGGTGACTTTATTAATACTCTTTTTATATCTGAAATTTCTTCGGATAGAACAGAAATAAGATTAGATAGTACTAATTTATCTAATAATGCTATAGTAAATCAAACAAATGAATTTATAAACTACAGAGAAACCCAGGATTATTTTGTAGATTTTTATTTAAACTTTGGTTCTAATAATTTAATTATAGCTAATAATATTAAATTAGAAAATTCAACTACTGACAATCCTACAGTAGTAGTTAAATTATATGAAGCTTTACCTTTAAATTTTGATTTAAAAGATTTTCTTTGGATTGTTACTACTTTAAATGAACCTGAAGCATTTCAAGTAACATACCCAATAGAACCAATTACATTTACAGATTCTACTCCTTTACAAGGCCCTAATTTTAATATTCCATTAAAAGGTCAAGTTAATAACTCATCTCAAAATTTATCCTATACAGATATTATATCTAGTGCTTCTACAAGCTCACAAAATCAAATAAATAGTTTACTAGAAGAATCTTCTATTGATATTAGTGTAGATTATACAGATTTTAAAGATTTTATCCATTTTAGTTCTGCTCAAACACGTATAGAAAATTTTAATTATAAAGTAGGTTTACTTGAATCCTATTCGAGTTCTATATCTAATCTATCTTCTGTAACTAGTTCTAATACTAGTCGACTTATATTTGAAAATAAAATTTCAGAATGCATTAAAAACTTTGATAAGTTTGAATATTTCATGTATTATAACAGTGGTTCTAGTTTTTCATGGCCTAAAACAACTTCTTCACCCCCATATGAATTAGCTAAAACTGATAGTACAACAATTTTAACATGGTATGGTAGTGTAGATGAGTCTAATTCAAATTATGGAGGAAGATTACTTTCAGCTTCTAACTACGATAATGAAAATAAAGATTTACTATTAAAATCTATTCCAGAATATTTAAGAGAAGACACGGCAAATAAACCCTATGAATTGTTTATTGATATGGTTGCTCAATATTTTGATAATGTTTGGTTATATACTAAAGACATTACTCAAAAATATAACGCAGATAATAGATTAGATTTTGGAGTATCCAAAGAATTAGTTTCAAGGGCTATACAAGATTTTGGGGTTAAATTATATCAAAATAACTTTTCAAATAAAGATTTATACACAGCATTTTTAGGTATTACACCTAGTGGTTCATTATTCCCATTCCCCGAAATTACTTCAACTACCCCAGTTCCAACTGGATTTGAATTTGTAGATACATTAATAACAGCAACTAATGATATTATATCAATGGATGATGTTAATAAATCCTTATATAAAAGAATATATCATAACATTCCATATTTGCTCAAATCAAAAGGAACAATAGCTGGATTACGAGCACTTATAACTTCATATGGTATACCTGATACTATACTAAAAATATCTGAATTTGGTGGTAAAGATAAAGTCAATACTAATGACTATGATTTATATTTTAAGGATTTTAATCAAAATTTTCATGCAGATGGAACTAGTTATATTTCAACTCAATGGGCTTTAAACTCAGCTTGGGAATCAAACTTCCCAAATTCAGTTCAATTTAGATTTAAACCAGAAAATTATCCCCCAACAGCAGGAAGTCAATCAATATTCTTTTTAGAAGAATATGGTAATGCTGGGTATGGTATGAGTTTAGTTTTAGAAACTACAGGTTCGGGTTTAACTAGTGGTTCTTATAGTGGTTCAATAAAAGATCCATACCATCAATATGCTAATTTAAAATTCTACCCTGATTATAATAATGCAAGTAAATATGCACAAGCCTATTTACCATTTTTTGATGGAGGATTTTGGTCTGTAATGATAACAAGTGCCAGTGCTGGGTTTGAATTATCTACTGGAAATAAAATTTATAATGGAAATGATGGTACTTCTGTAGGATATTTTACTTCATCTATTGTAGCAGGAGGAGATGT
>Ga0181413_1000326_pt1 | contig 14788 bp, 26 predicted proteins | sample 36SPOviralmetaG_FD_130111 | JGI IMG/M metagenome (GOLD analysis project Ga0181413, IMG submission 130111) | Marine viral communities from the oligotrophic San Pedro Time Series (SPOT) site, San Pedro Channel, CA, USA - 36 SPOT_SRF_2012-09-28 | ecosystem: Environmental > Aquatic > Marine > Strait... | reverse complement strand
CCAACCATTGTTCTTCAATCTCATTTAAAGATTCTCCGATTGTAGTTGGTCTTTTTCTTCTTTTATGTTCTGTATTGATTCCTAGTTCCTCTTTGAGATAACTATACTCACGACTAAACTTATCTATCCGATGGTCTTTGCCTGGTAATGTAAGACTTGATATAAAAGTTTCTACCTTCTTCTCTCTTTCTTCTGTTGATGGTAGTATTTCTACGATTACTGTATAATTATATTCTGGTTCTTGAATCTGATTTCCGAAATCATCTGTCTGACCTGATTGGTGTATCGGATGATTTTCTGTTAATACAAATTTGATGTCTTCACAGTTCCGAAGCTGTTCAACCTCTTTGTCTGTTAATAACTCCAATTTGTATGTTTTGTTCATGGTCTTCTCACAAGTTAATAATTAGGTGGGCAGATTTAGTTTGTTTGGGAACATAATCGGATTTCCTAATGTTCTCACTCATGGCTCTACCCTGGCCTCACCGCAGTTTTCTGACTTATCGGGTCATTTTTGTGGTGTACTGTACACCACGATAATACATGGGATTTCTTTTTCCTTGTCTAGCTCTTGCTTTAGCAAGTTTAAAGTACTCCACACTTCGATACACTTTCTTAGCAACATCACTCATGGTAATCTCCCTAATAATATTGAACTAGGTAGACTTTTTAAGCATGTCTAATGCATATCATTATTTATAATAGTTTTACTTATTATCGGAAGAAAAATGTCTATTAGTTTGCTCTATGGATAAAAGTAATTCTTCTTTCATCCAACGCTCACATATATCTTTGACTTCAAACGCCTCTATTCCTATGGCATTACTGATTCTTACAAATTCAGTATGTACTTCTTCTTCTGTCATAATTACTGGGTCATAGACTTCTTTCAATTCACCAATAACTGACTGCTCCATTTTAGTAAACTTGTCATTTATACTCATATTAAGAACCATTATATATGGTCAATCAAATTATGTCAAGGGTTATTTACCTAAACATTTAGTCACTAGTAGACAATAAAAACACCATGCCCATAATAGACTTGTTAGTATTACATACTCCATATTATACTCCGTTAGTGATAGTTACATCTATTTATATTAGATAACTCTAATATTGTATGAATTTTATATTACACAAAATGTGTACGATTTGCAAGATGTGATTCTTGTACCTCATCCTTACTTTGGCCATAATACGGTACAGCGTGATGTTCTTTAATCATAGTATCCGACAATGATGTGCCATCTACTATAATATCACCAAGAATACGACCAAACTTTCCTTTGGCATCGTACTTTTGTGTTCTGAGTATTATGTTTGATTTAATATTTCTTTTATCACCCTTAACAAATTTTTTGACAAACTCTTTTGCCATCAATCCGAATTTCTTTTCCTCTAAATCTCTAGTTCTTGATTCTGGTGTATCTATACCATAAATTCTTACTCTTTCTTTGTGTAACCATACACCAAAACCCAAGTCTATATCTATATCTACTGTATCACCATCTACAACCCTAGTGACTTTACATTTATATTCGTACATTAATCTACCTTCCCTAAATCATCATCACCAATTTCCGATACCATATCTTTGGCATGTTCTTCTAATGATTTTTGTACCTCTGCAGCTTGTTCTACTGGTACATCCTCTGAATTTGCTCTACTCTTTGAGTAATTACCTTCTTTAGATACTGCAATCAAATTATCAGTCATTTGTATTGCACCAAGTATTTGTTGTACTGTATTCTTTGATTTTTCTACATTAAGTTTTGCACTTTGTAAATCTTTTAAAAGAGATTCTCTCTGTGTTAGTAAAAGTTCTTCATTTATATCTTTAGCCATCTGTTTTTCTCCATTGTGTATAATAATCTATGTTAGTATAACCTTCCGATTCATTTAATATGTTATCCATATTTGCATAATAGTTCACTTCACTTTTAAGTTCTTCCTCTGTACATAGGTATGTACCTTGATGTGGAAAATCATTTTTAATTTGAATTGCAAATCTTCCCATAGAAGAATAGTATGCAAAGTTAGTGTTTGGAACATACTTCCAAGTTTCACCTGTTAAAAAATTATTATTCTGTCTTTGTTTATCTTTTTTACTGAAATGTCTACCTGTGTACATTTTAGAAACACCTTCTGTCTTACCTGCCATAAAGCCTCCTTAGCCTTTACCATCATCTTCTTCAAAAAAATGTATTTTAACACCATCTCTTTCTTTAGTCACCTTTTTCACACCTTTGTGTGATGTAGCACTTCTTACAGTTCTTCCTACATTTACTGGTAGTCCTTTTTCCTCTGGTGGATAAAGTCCTAATTCTTTTCTGTATGACATGTTAGCAGATATCAACAATAAGACTGCCAATGGGTCAAATACAAATATAAGCAATAGTATCACATAGCGTACCGTTTTGTCAAGGTTTTTATTCGCATCATCTTCATATACTAATGCAGCAATATATTTGATAGGTCCCACTTCTACTTCGAAATTTTTAACTTCTAATTGTTACTCTGATTTCTTGTCTAGTAAATTATCTATCTTAGTTTCCGACTTTGTGATGATATCATTTAATTGCTCTCTTTCTTCACCTTCTTTTTCTCTCTGTTTTATACCTCTTGTAATGAACCAACCTTCGTTCATCTTCTCTAGTCTATCATCTAATTGTTTAAGTGTCTTCTCGGCCCTGTTAATGACCCTCTGTTCACCATTTATATGATTGTCTAGTCTTTCTAGTTTGACTGATATTTCTGTTGTATTGATTCCAGCATCAATATGTGACTTTGATAAAAATCCATAGATACCCATACTTGTAATTAACATCAAAACTACAACAGCAGAAACTAGATATGTTTTTAATAAAATACCCGTTTCTTTCCAATGAGTGTAAACCCAAGATGCTGCCACAAGTTTACCAATCTCTAAAACTATGCCCATGATAATTATTGGAATGACAGCTGCAGAAAATATTGCAGTTAATCCGATAATAGAATACCATGCGGCGACAGCAGCAATTGCTAGTGATGTGACAAATGTCAATATTGATAATTTATGATTTTTCATCTATTATTTATGTAAATTGTATGATAAAGTAGCTTATATAAAGTAAATCCACGATAGAGTATCTAATCGTAGATATATGGAAGTCTATATTTTCCATGAGTGATAGTATCACTTGACCCTTAAAAATTGATTTTAGAGGGGTCTGAGCTCCTTGTTTTGAGCTCAAAACTAGTTAAATTCATGATTATGGGGTATATCTTCTAAATAAGGGTCAAAATCTCTATTTTCTAATCTTTCTATCATTTCCATAAATTTATTAAAAAATCTATCCATTCGTTTCATGCTTAAATCTTCAGCACCAGCAGGAATACATAAAGCTTGAGCATCTTCTACTTGTTCTAAGACCGATGCACGAACCTCTAAACAAGATTCCATATCGGGAAATTGTATTTCTTGCTCTATACCCATAGCTGATATTATTAATAAAACTTTTAACATTATTTTACGACCTCTTTATATAAATTATCTAACTCTTGTTCACCTTGCCACATTAGTTTGTAACCAAGTTCTTTTGTGTCTTCACAAAACTCTAATAGTTTGCAAAACTCATTCTTAAAATCTGTATCTGCATGACTTCTTTCGTGTTCATCAAAGGTAGTCCAATATGTGATAATTGCAATATGATTACCTTCATCTCCATATCCACCTACCGAACCTTCCTTGCTGACAAAACCAGCATATTCAAAAACTTGCCCTGCAAGAAATCCTTTGTATTTGTTTTTAACAATATTACACATTGTACCCAGATGTTCTTCAACATCTGTTAATGTAACACCCTCTTTCAATTTTGCTACATTGTATAACATAACACTATTGAATGGTACTTTTATATCACTAAACATTTATCTTCTTTTACCTGTGTTAGGGTCTTGTGTTTCTTTCTTAGTCAAAACTTGTAGACCTGATTTATTGTAAGCTTGTCCTATCACATATTGACTACTGATTTCTCTTTTATAGTCATCATTTGGTTTAGTACAAGCATGTTGTAAATCTTTTACATCTATTGTACGACTTGGTATATCTGTAGTTCTAGTAAGAATCATATCATTAGGTTGATATGTACCTGTCTTTTTAGGTTTATATTTTACTTGACCAAATTGTCTTTTGACATAATCATCAAATGACATCATATCTCTACGATTATTGGTTTGTTTCATCTTCTTATTATATAGTCTATGTTCCTCTACCAACTGTTCCATTCTTTTTTTTGTAATCTTAGGTTTCTTCTTCTTAGTATTTAGTGATGATAATCCTAAGACTAAATGCATTCCTTTAGGCATGACGCTCTCCATTAGGTAACATGTAATTACCCCATTGTAAACTTTTGTAATACCATGGTGAATACCACACTACATCTTTTATAATATACATTCCCAAACTTTTTAAATGGTCATGGTCAAATAAATCTATCATTGGATTCATTAAGCACTTCTCGCTTCAAATTGTTCTTCAACAAACTTTTCTGCTTCTTCTTCACTAAGTCCTTGTTCTAAACCTTCTTCGTATAAATCTTCTTTTACTTCATCATTTACTTTGTAGCTCATCTCTGCCTCCATAGTTTTTTCATATTCATCAAATCTTTTTTGATGTACATCAATCAATATATCAACATATTTTAAAACTGTTTTATTTGCACGACCATAGGGTGATGCCATCATTAGTTTCTTTATGTTACCTAAGTGTTCTATAAATTCTAGTTCTTCTATCATTTAAAACTCCTCAAAAAAACCTGCTCTTCGTTCTTTTTCTTCATCATACAAGGAATCATTAAGCATTTGCTCTTCTTCTTCCTGTTGTTCTAATACCCATTGGTGATATCTTTCATCATCTTCATTTGTCCAATCTTTATTAGTACATAAATCTTCATACTCATTTTCTTCAAAATCATTTTCATCAAAAACTGTGGTCTTTTCTTCTTGTTCTTGTTGTTCTAATTCCCATTGGTGATACTCAGCTTCTTCATTCTGCTGATTCAATTCGTATAATTCTTGATGGTGGTCCATTACGCTACCTCCGAATTTAATTTACTCATATTGTAAGCTTTATCGTAACTCAGATAACCATACTTATTGTTTAAGTCATCTGCATCTTCTTGAGCAGCTTCATAACCATAATTCAACCCACTATTATCGGTATCTTCTGCCGTATAGTAACTAACAACCCTTCTATCTCTTAGCATGTGGTGGTCAACTACATCATAAAACCACTCTTCATCTCTCTCCGAGTAGTTCAGTTCAACTGTAAATCTTAATGGTTCTTTCATATTGTCCTCTCTCTTTATTTAACTTACTATGCTATTATGACAGGTTAAACAAGTATTGTCAAGTGTTTAAGTGGTTGATTTTATTGATATTTGTAAATTAATTTGTATGAATATTGAACAATTTCAATGACTTATATGAGAATGATTCTCATTTAGAAGTATAATTTGAATAGTATGAGTAATACACCTATTAATATGATTAGTTCTACGATACTGATTTCTGGTCTTAACATAGAAGTTCTGATATGCAACCAATGAGTAAGTGAAGACCACCAATCTGGGCGATTGTGCATGATTAATACAAATCCTACTATTAGGAATAATATGATTGTGAGTATGAACATCATCTCTGTTTTAGTCTAAGTTCTTTGGCCATCCAAGCTTTTGCAATATAATTATCGACTTTTTTTCTTAACAGTCCTTTTACTTTCATAAAGACATGGTCGAATAATTTACCATCTGTGTCTGGCATATCATTGTCTACAATGATAAAGTTTTTAGGCCCAAAGAATGATTGAAATTTACCTATGTTTGATTGCACTTGTTTCCATGAATCAATTGCAACTTTTTCTGGTACTGTTCTATCTCTTTCTTGATTTCTTTGTAGTGCAACTTCTAATGTTGTATTTACAAATATCATGTGTGTATCATAACCAAGTTGTTGTAGTCCTGCTGATTGTGATGATATCTTATTAAAGTCTTTACCAGTGCCGTCAATAACTAAACCTAAACGACCTTCTAGATAATTATCTTTTCTTTTTTTAGTTACTGCTTTTGCTTTAGCTCTTAATGCATCTCTAGCCTTTCCTTGTGTTGCAGTCATTTTAAAATCAAGTTTTGCTTGTTTTAAATATTTTTCAAAGACATCATCAGAGTTGACTATCTTTAGACCAGTTCCACCTGTAGACTTTTTCACTACATATGACTTACCACTACCTGGTCCCCCAGCTAGAAAGAATGCCTTAAATATGTTTGGGTCATACAGTCCCTCTTGTAAATCTGTGTAGCTCTTCATCTGCTTCCTTTTTTCTATAGTTTTCTTTTATCTTATTTATGTCAAGTTTTTCAGGTATCACCCTTGTTCTTGTTTGGCTCAAAAATTTCATGTTCTTAATTTTGTTCTTAGCTTTATTTGTCATTCTTAAACTCCAAATTGTTAATTAATTATACATGATATAGTTTACTATAGTTTACCTCCTACTGGTTGTTGTGCTTCTGAACCACCATCTGGTAGTTCTTGATTAAATGAATCTTTAACTGTACTTAAATACATTGTATGTCTTTTTGAAATTCTATCAAAAGTGTGTCTTGCTTTAGTGATGAGAAATTTACCAGAGTGATATACATCAAAGTCATCACCTGTATGATTTTGTCCAGCAATAGGTAGTTTAAAGTCTATGATTGACCCTGCTTTGATTGTTATGTTACCATTTATTTCCATATTAATTTTGACACCATTATCTAACTCTGTAGTTTTAGCACTTCTAGATGCAATGGTTTTTATAATATCATTTGGTGTATAGTTTGTCTGTTTTTCTACTCTGTTTACTGCAACGGGTATATCAACATAGTGTTGAGTATCTAAATCATTGGTATCTTTTGATGTGCTGTGCATATATATTTTTGCATCTTTAAAATCACTTAAATTGTTTGCAAAATCTACTGGTGCTTTATTGTATATAGGAAAATCACTTTCTCCACCAGATACCCTAGCATAATCATTAAACTGTTCAAAGTAATCATACTGTTGAACATCAAAGTTTTTTTGATATATGTTATGTTGTATTGTTGTTGAAGCAAACATACCAGACTTTATGTTTCTTTTTGTGTCATTGTTAGATGCCATTTCATAGTCTAATACTCTTTTTAAATCTTCCTCTATATTAGTTACACCACCTTTTTGAAAATCAATATTACCTTTATCTGATGCTATAAACTCACCAGAGCTACCTTGTGCATATAAACTATCAAGTGTTCTAAAATGTATACCATCTATATTTTCAAAAAATACAAAATGAGGTGAACCATTAGTTCCAATAGCATCAGTTGTTAAATCTCTAATTAATGTATATGGATTTTTATTTGGTGATACTATTTTTTTAATACCTAAAGTATCTTCTATAAACAATTCTTTTTTTGTGTTTACTGATTTATCATCCTTTAATATTTTACCAACAATATCACTTATGTTACCCTCATATGCTTTAGAAATTCTTGTGCGTGAGTTTCTTAATAATTCTGGTGAACAAAAATGTAATTGAAATATTTCGTTACCTCTAGATGCTTTTCTATAATCTATTTTATAAACTGCCATAACATGTTTAGTAAAATCTATTTTAATATTTTCTATTGTTGGTGTTTTAATTTTAAATGATAAAAATTCTTGACCTGTAATTGGTGCATTCATAATCAGATTATTTGTATCTGATACTAATAGTGTACCAGTTAGACCATTAGAAAATATATTTTCATATATGTCTAGTGATAAGTAGTTTATATCTAGATTTAAAACTTCACCAGACCCTGTAAATAGTTTTAGGTCTGATAAGTCATATTCTCCAGCGTGTTGAATACCTTGCATTAGATTATTGATTCACTTATTAATGATTTAAATTCTTCAACAAAATCTCCAATATAAGATGGGTCTAATAATCTTATTTTTCTTTTGGCATCTTGTTGTTCTTGTTCATACTCATAATTGGTAATTAAAGTTGCAGACGGATAATTTGTATTGTCTGTTCCAATGTCAATTTTAATAGATGTATCACCAGAAGTTTGGGGTATCTCATAATGGTGTGTGCCGTCAACATTTGAATACTTATCTTTTATAAATTGTAAAAATTGTGCCTCTGTCATTGGCCAGTCATGATATCTATCTGTAATATCATTTAATAACATAATTATCCAATGTAATTCAGCATTACCATAAAGTTTGTGTGCAATTGATTCTGGTGTTTCACCATTTCTTACATCATAGGTATCAAATAATAAAGTATTAGCTTTTACTTTTGCTCTTATACCTACACGCCTAAGTAAATTTTTAACATCTTTAAACTCACCTGTATCTGCAGAATCATATGGTATTGTTGGAAAATTATCGAAGTACATATTAGTATCCCTCTATTGCTCTTTCTCTTGTAATTAGTTCTATTTCACCGAAGTTTAATGTTAAAGTTACTTCTGTAGGTGGTGCTCCAGCACTAGTAGGTTTAAAAGTTCTATATCTATCTCCACCATAATCTACATCCATACTCTCTAGATAACATTCTGAAACTTTATTTAAATAATTATTTTCTGCATTTTGATACATATATTTTATATCAAATGTTGAAGGATAACCCATCAATCTACCTCTACTAGATGCTTGTAGCATTTCTGGTAGCATATGAAATTTAAACATATCAACAATTTTTTTTATTTCATCAGATTCATCTTGACTTCTAGGCATCATTTTAAATGTGTATTGAAATTTTCTTTTATCTATTCCTTTAAATGCCATTTCCATTCGGTCTGTAAGTGCAGCACCCATACCAATTTCTATAGCTTCTTTACTACCTTCAAATATAGGAGCGACACTTAATATTGATAGTAATGCATCTCTACCAGCTCGTGTTGCTAAATCTCCCGCATTTCTCATAATGGTATCAGTATTAAAAGTACCTGTACTTACGACTTCACCTATTATTTGTGAAGCTGCCTGAGCACCTGCACCTATTGTTTGGTCTGTAAAATTTGATTTATAGTTTACTTTTACATCTGCTGGCATAAACATAGTAATAACTGTATCTAATCTTTTTGTTGGTGCTCTATGTACACTTATGGTTTGTACCGTGTTAGTTTTATCACCACTTGGGTTTTTATTAACAGATTTACCAGTTGCATAACTTTTACTTATTGCTTTAGCAGCTTCTGTTTGACCTTTACTTGGGTCACCATCATTAAAAAAAATTTTAAAAACTTCTGGGTTTGCCTCTTTTATATACTTTTTCTTTTTACTATCATATACTTTTGTTGAACTTACTTCACCACCTCGCCTTCTCGCCTCATATGCCAGATTTTTTCTACCAGCTGTATCTATTCCACCTTGTGAATCTGCAACATCTCCAAACTTTAATTTAGCACTTACTTGCTCATTGATTTCAAACATAATATAGTGACCATGATTACCACCTGTTGCTGGGTCTGCATTAACAACATCAATAGGAAATGATAACATTTTTGTTGCTGATTTAGAACGATTAATACCTTCAAAATCAGATGAATTTGTTCTTTGTGAACCACCTACTAGAGAGCCAAGATTACCAGCAACCCTTTTTAGATTTTTACTTACTATTCCTTGTGCGGTAGATTTTAATATTTCTTTGATGGCCATGTATAAATAGTCCTATATAATTTAAAGTATTTATAACGATTATGACATATAAAGGAAAGTTTAAACCTAAATATCCTGCCAAGTATCAAGGTGATATTAAAGAAATAGTGTATCGTTCTTCATGGGAATTGAAGATGATGAAGTACTGTGATACTACTAAATCTATCATAGAATGGGGTAGTGAAGAATTGGTCATTCCATATGTATCACCATGGGATGGTCGTTATCATAGATATTTCCCTGATTTCTATGTCAAAGTTCGTACTAAAAATGGTAGTATCAAAAAGTATATCATTGAAGTTAAACCTAAACATCAATGTACACCACCAGAAAGGAATCCTAAAAGAAGAACAGGTGTTTGGTATAACAAAGTCAAGACATGGGGTATAAACAAGGCCAAATGGAAGTCAGCAACTGAATTCTGTCTAGACCACAATATGGAATTTAAGATACTAACCGAAGACCATTTAAATCCTAGTTAATTATTTCTTACTTGTTCCTGTATATAGACCAAACCAAGCAGCACCAGCACCTACAACGATACTTATCAACCCAGATTGTTCCATAGTTGGAGCCAATAGATTCATATACCAAATAACACATTTATATAACAATACAATATATACTGTTAGAAATAGTCGTGGGAATATTCTCCATGCATCTACAGCTTTGGCCATATCTATCCATGATTGATATTTGTTTTTACTAGAATCAACAACATTTGTGTCTACTTCTAATTCTATGTTTACTTTTTTTGTATCAGTCATTTTTTTTGGTACCTCGTAATAACTTAAATTCGGTTTTTCATCCGCCATTATAGTCCTGTTATCTCCTGTTGATTGTCTGTAATACTTACATTAGAATGTTGATGACTATGAGTATTTGTTGGTGCACTTACATTATTATTAGTTACAATAATTGGTGCTCCACCGCCCATGCCACCATTTGGTATAATACTACCTGATGCACCTGGTACAAATAGCTCTGGTCCCTTTTCTCCTACAATGTATGGTGTCCCTGACGCAACAGCTCCACCCATATATTTACCTTCTGGGTCACCCGAAAAGAAACTTGAAATAGAATCTCCTATTGAATCAAAATCTATAGTAAATAAATCTTTTAGATAAGCAAATGTATCTCTAATTGGTTTAGCAATATATTCTTCATAAAACTCTGCGCCGCCAAACATATCAAAAACAAAACCAACTATAAGGTCAAGTATATTTCCTATTGCCTCAAATACACCACCAATTGCTCCTTGTAATCCTGCTATTAAACTTGTGAAGAAACCACCACCTTCTGATAATCTTTTACTATAACCCTCAAAGAATCCCATTATACCTTTAAATATTGCATATGGAATTGCAACAAATTTTAGGAAGAAAAGTGAGATTGCACCTAACACTGGCATAATTGCTGCAGTAAGACCACCTTTAGCTGCAAGCAGTATTGCTGCAAATTTAGTTGTTACAAATGCAACAAGTTTGGTTTTAAAAAAAGTAATTATTGCAGTTTTAAATGCAAATAAACCAAGACCAATAAATGTTAAAAAATTATCTCTTAAATATTCACCAAAACCCATTTCACCACTAAAAAGTTTACCCGTGTCTTGAAATAAGTTAACGAATCCCATTGTTACATTACCAACTGCTTCTGCTAATGCTGGAAATTTAGAAACAAGAAATGCACCAAGTGCTAGTAATGCAGTAGCAAGTCCTGCCTTACCAAGTAAACTATCTTTTAAATCATGAAAACCATTCTTTATCTTTAAACCAAAACCTTTAAGACCATCAACAATACCTCCGAAAAAATATTGAAACAAGCTTTCTCTATCTTTTTTATCTTCTTTCTCTCTTGATGCAGTTTTATTATTAACAATTTGCATGGCCACTTGAAAATTATCTTTGAATTGTTTAAGTGGCTTACCTATTTTATCACTCATCAATTTACCGATTGCTTTGAATGGTTTGTCTACCATGTTTTCTTTTAATTGTCCAAGTGGTTTACCTATTTTATCACTCATGAATTTGCCCATTACATTAAAGGGTTTAGTTACAATCTCTCCTGTAACTCTTTTTAGGTCTTCTATAACTTTAGGTATAGCCTTTGCTGTTGCTTTTACTGATGCTTTTGTACTTTCAACACTTTCTTTAACAAACCCTGTCATACCCGACATACCTGCAGTTAAACTTTTTAGAATTATATTTGTTTGTACAAGAATATCATCTACTTGGTCCATTTTCTCTTTTTTAATGTACTTTTGGTCTGATAGTTGTAATGCTCGAGCATTAAATATCTCAAACATATTACCCATGAATAAAGATTTAGGCGTATCATCCTCTCGCTTCTCTCTAAGAAGTTCTCTGGTTAACCCATTAGTTATTTGTAATTCCTTTAAAAGTGGGTCAATACTTGTATCAGCCATTCTTCATCTTCCTGTTTTGTTCTTCTACTTTTTTATTTTCTTCTGCAACATGTTCTACCACTAGACCTACATAGATTTCTCTTTCCCATGGCATCATGTTTTCTAACTCTGTCAAAGAGTATTTATGATGTTGCATGAGTGCAAAATTACTTTTAAAGTAACTTTTTAGGCTCTCATGTGAGAGCCCTATACTAAAAAACTTTGTAGTCCTTGTAAGAGAACTTCACCTTTAACTTTAGTTTCTGGGTTTGTAACCTCTACTACATGTCTTAATTTTGGCATGCTTTCAAAGAAATCAGATACATTTTTAAATTGTTCTGTATTTAAAGAATCAAAAAACTCTGTCAATTCTTTAGGACTAATATCTACTTTATTGTATATGTCTTCACCATAATGTATTTCCTCTACACAATTTTGTATCATATCAAACATGACTTCTGTTTGATTTTCATTATTCACATTTTTAAAGGAATTTATAAGTGGATATCCAAATACTACTTTAACAGTATCAGTTATTTTAACAATATTACTGTGGTCATCTGTCATAGTACATTCTATATCTTCAAGATTAAGTGTTACATTTACTTTTGTTTTTTCATCATCTGGGCAAGTTACTTTTATTTCTGCTTTCTCACCAACTGATTTACTTCTTAATTTTAAAAAGATATATTCTGCATCAAATAGTGGACACACTTTTGGGTCTACTTTACCAAAAGTACAATCTTTGATAAGTTGGCTCATTGCGTCAACAGTTTCACTATCGTTGTTTGATTCTTGTGCCATCAACAATGTTTTTTGTTCTTTCACTAGGAAAGGTCTATACTTAATTTCTTTACCTGTTGATGGTAGGGTTAAAGTATAAGTCTTGGTTTCAAGCTTAGGTAAGGCCATAATTTTTCACTCCGTAATTTTAAAGTAATTTTCTCAATACTTTAGGTATATTATTTACAAGGGTTCTTTCTACTTGATTAGCAAGAACACCCTGTAATCTTTCTAATTATGGTTTTGGTAAATCTGCTTCATCTGTTAAGTTTCTCCAATATCTATAAGTAAAAGATACATCACAAGTTTGTGGTGTAGTTGCTGGACTTGCATCCAATGTTTGTGCAGCAATAGTTTTTGGAAAACATTCTACTAACTCAACACCATATCTTCTTTTATTTCCTCTATCTAAACTGTAGATTTGAATCTTACCAACATAGTCATCATAATATTGCATTGCCCATGTGTTTGGGTCATATGATAATCTTTGCCAAGTTTCAAAGAATTGTTTTTCTTTGTAATTAGTTGACTGATAAAAGTTTGCAGTAATTTCAGCAAAAGAAAATCCATTTACCATTTCTCTTGTTGGTCCATAGATATTTGTATCTGCCACCGTGTCTAGATTTCTGCCAGGAAATTCAATTTTATTACATTGCATAGAGATATCTCTTTGTTCACCTCTACCAATATTACCAAACATAATTTGTGAAAATAAATTTGATGTTGCACCTGCTCCACCCGAACCTCTTGTACCTGATGGTGGGAAGAATAATACTTCATACTTTGAAGGTAATGCAATACCTTCATCATCTCTTAATGGTGCAAGTATTTCATTAATTGCAAGTGCTGATGTAGCTTCTATAAATTGACCCAAATCAGCCATTATACTATTCCTCTTGATTTTGCAAATACATGACTATCAGACTGTTTCTTAAATCTCTGTACAGGTAATAGTGTTGCAATCATAAATTCATCTGCTTCTACTTTTCTAAATTTAGACTTAACTTGTCCTGCTAAATATCTTTTTAAACAAGGTTTAATCAAATTTACTCTTTTTAATTTACTATAATCCACTCTTAATCTTGTAGATTCATCAAATTTATTGTTATTACTATAATCTACTAATCTATCTAATAATCTTAATCTCATAGGCATTGATAGATAGTGTAAATTAATTCCTAAGAAACCATTTTTATATTCTTCAATGGGTAATACTAAAGGAAATGTATCATAGTATGGTAATTTCTCTTTTAGTTTAGGGTCATATACGAACATATTTAGTATACCAAAAGTGGGCTTTGATGTTCTTTTACCATCACGAAGCAGATTAGCAGATGATGGTGTACCAAACTCTTTGATTTTATCACGAAACCATTGGGTTGATTTGGGTCTACCACCTGCAGCATCTAAGACACTTTGGATATATTTACTTTTTGCCATACATGTATTTATAAGGATTGTATAGAATTATACAAGAAAAGTGCCCCTATAGAATAGAGGCACTCAATAGTTTACTCAGCTAGTTTTTCAAAGTATGCTAATGTATCATCTTCCTCAACTACAGGTGTTTCCACTTTTGTAGTCGTAGGTTTTGTATCAACTTTTGGTTTTGCTATAGGAGCATCATCCATTGTATCAGCAACATTACCAACTTTTACAGTACCAGAAAGCACTGCATCTAGTCTGGTCTTTAACTCATCATAAGATTTAAAGTTTGATGGTGCAGTATACTCTGCAAGAGAGTATTGTGATTGCCAAACTTTATCTGCTTCTGAATCATCCTCAAAAAGTTTTGATGTGTCTTCAAACTCTGATTTATCATAGTTCCAATAACCATCTACCTTTCTGATTTTAAGTTTAAAGTTAGCACCTTCCCAAAAATCAAATGGGTTGATT
>Ga0181413_1000321_pt1 | contig 14902 bp, 15 predicted proteins | sample 36SPOviralmetaG_FD_130111 | JGI IMG/M metagenome (GOLD analysis project Ga0181413, IMG submission 130111) | Marine viral communities from the oligotrophic San Pedro Time Series (SPOT) site, San Pedro Channel, CA, USA - 36 SPOT_SRF_2012-09-28 | ecosystem: Environmental > Aquatic > Marine > Strait... | reverse complement strand
TCTGAACCTTATAAAGTTTATACTAGATTAGGTGAAAATTTTGAACAACATAAAGATAAATTTGATGGAGCTATAGAGGGTCAAGGTCATTGGACGGCATCAATGAAATTACTACTTAATTTTATTATAGAAAATGCTAAACCTGAAGATAAAGTGTTATTATTAGATTCTGATGCTTTTCCAATAGCTCCTATAACTAATTTTTTGAATGAAAAACTAGAAACATATCCTTTTGTTTCTTGTCAAGAACCCCAACATGAATGGGATACTAACTATAAAATACCCCATCCTATGTTTATGTTATTTAAAGCAAAACATATACTACAGGGTGATTTAAATTATTATTTATCTAATATTATAAAAGATAGATATAATAATTGGTGGGGTGGTGTTATTGAATGGATGAAAAAACATAATTACGAATATTATCCTATAGTTAGATCTAATAAAGTAAACCTTCACCCTTTATATTTTGGTATATATGAAAATTTAATATACCATCATTGGGCGGGCTCTAGAAGAATGATTACAAGACAGGATAGAGTAAAACACCAACAACTTGGGGGAGATGGGTATAAAGAAGACGATTCCTTAAAAAATATAGCGGAAGAAAACCATAAAATGTCAAGTAATATATTTGAACAAATAACACATCAACGTGAGGTTATTATGGATTATTTAATTGGTAAATACGAAGGAGAATTAGAGTAAATATGATTAGTAAACTTGAAATAGTAAGTCTTGATACAATAGATGTTTCTAATATGATTCCTATTTATGAAAGGGCTAAATATTATGGCCCTTATGATTATAGTAGATGGGTATTTAAAGATGAATCTACAAATCTTTATTATAAAATATGGAATGAAACTTATGTTAAAAGTAATAATATTATAAGTGGATTACTATCAGGCCTTTATGATGAAACTACTGTACCTGCTTTAAAAGGTTTAATTTTTTGGAATGGTTACTGTAGAGGTTATATTATGGATTATCTAGGGGATGTAGCTAATAAAAATGATATGATATCTGATAAAGATTATCCTATTTTTTACAACTATTTGCTTAAAAAAATTAAAGAAACAAATTATTTTCCTTATGATTTTTGTCAAAAACATATTAGGAAGTATAAAGATGGATTTAGTCTGATGGATTTAGAGGGAGTCCATCATTTAGATGAATATGGATATAGATTAAAAGAACATAATGATAGGGGAATAAAAGGTAAATTTATTAATTTACCTCATTATGAAAATGATATAAAGAAATTACTTTATAAACCTTTACAAAAAGAAGACTTTTTAGATATGGAAATGCATATGGGGAAAGGAGGAAAAGAAGTAATCCTAAATAATTATAAATTAAAAACAGTTAGAGATGTTGTAAATTATTTTTCTATTAAAGAAAATCTAAATAATACTATTAATACTCTACAACCTTCAAATTGGCAATATTTTAATTGTATGTTAGCTGAATTTAGACATAATGTAGGTGACCATCATGCTTTGGGGTGGGAAAATATGACTAAAGAATATTATGAAAGTTTAGATACTATGTCTGATGATGAAATAGCTAAATTTTTAAAAGAAACTCCGGTACCATTTGAAATGGGTTTTGTAAAACACGGTTTCCATAGAGCTTGTTCTATGATAGGAAGACTTATAAATGGTAAAGAATATATTCCCTTTTATATGAATACTAAAAAATATGGGGGGCATATACAAAATCCTATAGAAAATATTAATCATATTAGGATTCTTGATGATTTTGGTATACCAAGAAAGGAGTATTCTATATCAAATAGTGCTATACTATCAGTAATGGGTATAAAATCTAGAATTAAAAATAATGGTGATTTAGACATTATAGTATCTTCTAAAGTAAGAAATTTTTTAGAAAAAACTAAAATGAAATTACCTCAAGTAGCTCATCCTTTTGGAAAGGATAGTGGTAAATTTAAAATATTTGGTTGTAAAAACGATGATGATTTAGTATATAATTATAGTGTTGATATATTAGGTTTTAATTTTACGGAACCACGTTTTTATTTTAATAGAATGCATAGAGTTATGAATTCACAACATAGATCATTTGATGAAAATTATAAAATTAAAGACGAAGGAAAAAAAGGAGTTGAAAATTTTAAAGAAAAAAAATTATATAATAAATACCCATTTAATAACATAGATTATCATAAATGGGGTTTTGAATTAGTAAAAGAATTAGAAATAATAAGATGAAAATATTAATAACAGGAGTAGCGGGTTTACTAGGTAGTAGACTTGCAGATTTTATATTAAAAAATACAGATCATAAAGTAATAGGTATTGATGATTTATCTGGTGGGTATATCGAAAACATACCTAAGGGGGTAGATTTTCGCAAATTTAATCTTACGGATTTACATGCTTTAGATGGTTTATTTCAAAGCATTAAACCTGATATTATATACCATTTTGCTGCTTATGCAGCGGAGGGACTAAGCCCCTTTATTAGGAAGTATAATTATGAAAATAATTTAATTTCATCCACAAATTTAATCACATGCAGTATAAAACACGATATAAAAAGATTTGTATTTGCTAGTTCTATGTCTGTATATGGAGATAAATATAAACCACCTTTTCACGAAGATTTACAACAATGCCCTATAGATCCATATGGGGTAGCTAAATTTTCTGTAGAACAAGATTTAAAAATAGCATATGAACAACATGGTTTAGCCTATACTATTGTTAGACCACATAACTTTTATGGCCAAAACCAAAATATATGGGATAAATACAGAAATGTATTGGGCATTTGGATGTATCAAATTATAAATGATATGCAACCAATTATATTTGGTGATGGTGAGCAAGTGAGAGCTTTTAGTTATGTAGATGATTCTCTTATTCCTTTTTGGAATGCATCCCAAAGAGATGAATGTATTGGAGAAATTATAAATTTAGGTGGTATAAAAGAATATACTATAAACGAAGCTTGTAATACATTAATTAAAGTAACAGGTACTAATTTAAAACCCCTATACCTAGAGGAAAGACATGAAGCTAAACACGCATGGTCAACTTGGGAAAAATCTATAAAACTTTTGGATTTTAAACATAAAATAGATTTAGAAGAAGGATTAACAAAAATGTGGAAATGGGCTCAAACCCAACCTAATAGAGAAAGATTTGTTTGGTCTGAATATGAATTAGAAAAGGGGATATATGAATTCTGGAAAAAATAAAATGATAATAGCATCATGTCCCCTAAGAGTATCTCTACTTGGGGGATCCACTGATTTAGAAGATTTTATATCTGAGTATGGTTATGGACAGGTTGTAAGTTTTCCTGTTAATTTATATACTTATGTTTCTATAAATAAAAGATATGATGGAAAATTTTTAATACAATATTCAAAAACAGAATCAGTAACAAAAATATCAGACATAAAAAACGACTTAGTAAGAACAGTATTAGAATATTTTAACATAGATACCCATATAACCGTAGCTTTAAACGCAGATATTCCATCACATGGCTCGGGTTTAGCCTCGTCATCATCATTTATTATATCTATGATAAAAGCTATATCAGTTTTTAAAGGATTAGAATTAAGTGATTATGATATATGTGAATTAGCTTTAAAACTAGAAAGAAAATTTAATCCTTTAGTTGGTAGGCAAGATCCTTTAGGTTGTGGTTTAAAAGGTTTCAAACACTTATATTTTAGTTCTAGTAAAAAACTAAAAATTACACCTTTTAGTAACTTATATTTTAAAAACTTTAATTTGTATTTAATCCCTATTTCTAATAATGGTAGAAAATCAACATCAATATTAAAATCTTTAAACCTAAAAGAACGTAAATTAATTTGTGATAAAGTAGAAAAAGGAATAAAAGTTTTAAATGAAAATACATTTAATGATTTTAATAACTTAATATTAGATTCATGGGAACAAAAGAAAAAAACATCTTCTCTGATACTTACTCCTAATATAGTAAAATTAGAAAATAAAATAAAAAACACTAAATCTCTTTTACATTATAAATTATGTGGGGCAGGAGGTGGAGGATATTTACTTTTAATAAGTAAAAAGTCAAATGATATATCTAAGCTTGGTTTATTAGAAAAAAATTCGTATATTAAAATTAATATAGACAATAAGGGGATAAAAACATGGAAATTAACCTAATATGGATTTAGAATTATTAAAATTAGAAATTGATAAAATTAAATTAATTAAAAATAAGTTAGATACCTTAATTAATAAATTTAATAAAATAATCATAATAGGTAATGGAGGTAGTAATGCTATAGCCTCTCATATTACTGTAGACTATACTAAGTTTTTAGGCAAACAAGCATTAAGTTTTTCAGATGCCCCCCGACTAACTGCTTACATTAATGACTATGGAAGAGATGAGGCATATAAACAATTTATTAAGGAGTTTGCAGATATGAGTACACTTGTTATTTTAATTTCATCATCTGGGAATTCGATGAATATAATAAATGCAGCTCAATATTGTGAAGATAAGTTTATTACATATGCTGCTTTATCTGGTTTTAATAAAAATAATAAATTAAATAACATGAATGCTAATTTCAAATACTGGGTTAATGCAAAATCTTATGGTATTGTAGAATGTGCTCATGAAATATTATTACATTCAATAGTTAAAAATTAATATGAAGATATATGTTGATATAGATGGTACTATTTGTAATACTTTAAAAGTAAATGGTAAATGGGATTATAAAAGTGCTAACCCAATACAAGCACATATAGATAAAATAAATAAATTACATCATAAAGGAAATAAAATAGTATATTGGACTGCTAGAGGAAGTAATACGGGAACTGATTGGCTAGAATTTACTGCTGATCAATTAGATAGTTGGGGTTGCCAGTACCATGAATTAATATGTGGTAAAGATAAAGGTTCTTTTGATATGATTATAGATGATAAGGCTTTTAGAATAGAGGAAATAGGAGATAAAAAAATAGGTTTTACCTGTGGTTCATTTGATCTCCTACACCCTGGTCATATTATGATGTTAGAGGATTGTAAAAACATATGTGATTATTTAATAGCAGCGGTACAAATAGATCCTACCTTAGATAGAAAGGATAAAAATACACCCGTACAATCTATAGATGAAAGAGTGCTAATGACTAAATCTATAAAATATGTAGATGAAGTAAGAACTTATACCACAGAACAAGAATTATATAATATGTTAGTTGAAATATCTCCTGATGTTAGAATAGTAGGCTCAGATTGGAAAGGAAATCCAAATTTTACAGGTGGTGATTTAGATATTCAAGTCTATTACCATGATAGAAACCATAACCACTCAACAACTAATTTAAGAAAAAGAGTGTTTAAAGAGGAAAATAAATGATAAAATTAAAAATTATAAGCGGTAAGGGAAAGAATTATGATGATATTTCGGATATGGGTTCTCTAAGAAGATGTTTTAGTGCTTGGATATATAGTGCTGACATGCTTCGTGATTATAGTATAGAAATAGTACGTGATGGATCTAATGATTATGATTATGAATTAATAGATAAAAGATGCTGGCAAAATCGTAAATTAGGGTCCCTAGAAAAAAGTATAGAATTAGGAGTAGATTTTTTATCTAAAAGGACGGGTGATTATTTTTTAATAGATGGGGGCGACTGTACTTCATTAATGGCTTCTATAGAAGTATTAAGAAATAGTAATGCTAAGATGTTATTAAAAAAACATGTAATAGCTAGGGAGGATTATGCTAAACCTTCTTTTTTAGGTAGATGGTGGTTTGGAGTTCATGAGGACCAAAAATTAAATGTGTCTTATAATATATCTAAAGAAGAATGGAAAAAAATAGGTTTATGTGGTCACAATAATGGTCATGAGCATGTATATGAAAGAACTCCACCTCAATTAAATAATATACCTTATAACGCTAATGGTAGAGATATTGATGTATGTGCTATATGGCAAGGAATCCATCCTCCTAATTTAGATTATGGTGATAAAAATGATGATGCTACATATACACACCATAGAGTAGGTTGTTGGGATGAACTTAAAAACATAGAAAATAAAATAAAAATAGTAAAAGATTTTATACCATATAATGAATATCTAAAAACAGCTTTTAGATCAAAAATAGGAATATCTCCTTATGGGATGGGTGAATTATGTTTTAGAGATTATGAATTAGTACAAGCAGGCTGCTTATTAATTAAACCTGATATGGGTTCACTTATTACAGCCCCTGAATGGTTAATACCTAATGAAACATATATTCCCGTAAAAACTGATTGGTCTAATTTAAATGAAACAATTGAAAAAATCTTAAGTAATTTTAAAGATTATGAACATATCATTATAAATGCTCAGAAAAAATTAAATGAAGTACATAAACTAGAACATTTCTGTATGCACCAATATAACTTTTTTAGTAACTTAGAAGGAATAACAAATGGATAATAAGAAAAATTTTTTAACAATACTAATGAGAATGAGAAACGAAAACTTATTCTTAGAATCCTTTATAAAACATTACTTTGCGGAGGGTGTAGATGAGATACATATTTTAGATGATAATTCAACACAACCTTTTCCTGATATAGTTAATGACCCTAGAGTTTTTATATATGAAGCAACCCATTTTAAATCACACAATGAAAAACTTATAGATGCCCAAATACTATACAGTCATTTATTAAGAGATAAAACAGAGTGGTTTATGTTTGTAGATGCTGATGAGTTTATTACTACAAGACGTAATTCAAATAAAACAATTAGAGAAGAATTAGAAACAACATTTAAAGACGCGGATTTAATAAAAATACCTTGGATAATGTTTGGTTCTAATGGTCAAGATGCTAATCCTAAACAAGTATTAACTGAAACAACTTGGAGATGGGATCATAATAAAAAACACCCACATCCGGAAGAAGCATTAAAAATATGGAAACATAGATGTTGTAAGTATGATAAAATAGAGGTTAAATCAATTTTTAAAACAAAAGCTTTTGCTAAATTAACTACCCACTGTCCGTCTGATCCAACATATAAAATTAATATAGTTGATGGTGTTGATAACATTCCCAACTATGCTGGTGTGGATGAAACAGAAATATGGTACTATAATTTAAGAGAAGAATGTATTAATAGAGCGTATCTAGCTTGCAACCATTATAGAAACATATCTAAGGAACAAATGAGACAAAAAGCAGATGATTCACATTTACCTTTATATAGAGTAAATAATTGTTATGAATTACAATTAGCATCCGATTTTTCAGATATTGAAGACACATTTTTAAAAGAAAAAGCAATAAAAAGAAAGTATTATGGAAGTAATTAATTTAAAAAATTCAGACTTAGATAAAATAGATTTATCACATTTTGATTCTTATTTAATGCCTAAATACAAAATACCTCATCAACAGGGAGGATATGGGTTTTATAATAAAAGTGGTATAGAACATTATTCTGTGTTAGCTTACTTATCTACTCTATATAACAATATAACAATTTTAGATATAGGTACCTTTCAGGGGGGCTCAGCTTTAGCTTTATCTTATAACCAAAATAATAAGGTAATATCTGTAGATATAGAATACCAAATAGAAACTAATATAGATTTACCCAATATTGAGTTTTTAAAAGGAGATATTTTATCCAAAGATGGTTTGTCGGATCCCTTAACATCAAATTCTATTGATACCCAAGGACTATTTAATATAGATTCACACAAAGTAGATAGTTTAAAATTAATCCAATCAGCTGATCTTATATTATATGATACTAAACATAATGGTATAATAGAAAAAGAATTCCATGACTATTTAATTAAAACTAATTGGCAAGGAATATGCATATGGGATGATATCAAATATAGAGCAAACGGTCAAATAAGACAGGGGATGCAAGACTTTTGGAATTCAATTGATGATAAACAAAAAGTAGATATTACTAAATATGCCCACTGGACAGGTACAGGTTTAGTATGGTATGGTAGTGAACCAAAGATAAATTTATTATAAATGAAAACATTAGCAGTTATATATAATCATAATATGCCTGAAATTACTGATTCATTATGGGAAAGTCTAAAACCATATGAACGTAATGATTATGATCTAATTTTAATCGATAATGGCTCCAAACTAGAGGGAAAAAGTAAATACACTACACATGAAACTGGCCAAAACACATATTTTGGGGGCGCTTTAAATATAGCACTGCAGTTTTTTCTACAGTCAAATGAATATGATAGTCTATTATCTTTAAATAATGATTTAATATTACAAGGAAATAATTTTATAAAAACCCTTAGAGAAGAAATGTTTAAAGGGGATTACAAAATAATATCACCTTGTGTATTACAAGTAAACAGTCAATGTAAATGGAAGTATATGCATTGTTGGAATACTAATAATACTCGTGATGTAAAATGGGTTGATTTTCAAGCACCCTTATTACATAAAGATTTTATAGAAAAAATTAACCAATATCCCGATGAATTGATATATGGTTGGGGTCAAGATGTATTATCCGGTATAATATGTGAACAAGAAGGATGGAAAATAGGAGTTATTGATAAATGTCCCCTAATACACCATTCAGCCCAAACATATAAAGAGGGAAAAAGCGATTTAGATTTAACTACATACTGTAGAAATGCTGAAGGTGGTATGTTTAATTATTTTCAAAATAATGGGTTGATAGAAAAATTTAATGAATTTAGACATTTATCAGCAAATTATGAGTTTAAAAACTAAAGTTAGTATTATAGGATTAGGTATATGGGGTAATAAAATTAAAAACTCTATAGAACATAATGTTGAATTAGTTAAACCTAATAAAGCTGATTGGATAGTAATATCTACCCCTAATGACTTACATTATGAACAAGTAAAATACTGGTTAAGCAAGGGTAAAAATGTTTTTTGTGAAAAACCATTAACATTAACTTTAGATACAACTAAAGAGTTATTTTATTTAGCAGATAAACAAAAAGTTAAGTTATATGTAGATGATATCTTTTTATGGAGAAAAGATATAGATAAAAATCCTACAATATTTAAATGGAATAAAAATAATACTATTAATTTTATAGATAGATTATCATATCATCACTTTTATTTATGGGTAAAAAATAAAAATAACATAGACGTAGATACTGTTGAGATTATTTCAGATAATATTTTTAATGTTATTTTAAAAGATGGTTCTAGGGCTAGCTTTAATTACAGTCAAGATTTAAACACATCACATAGTATAAATAAAAAGGAGATTAAATTACCTCTTAATAACCCCCTAAAAGAAATGTTATTAAGTGTTTTTAATAATGAAGTAGATTTTTTATTTAATAAAAAAATAACTATTAATGCAACTAAATTATCTGAAATAGTAAAAAAAGAAATATACCCTAAAGCTTTAGTTGTAGGGGGAGGAATATTTGGTACTACAGCTGCTATATCTCTTGCTAATAATGGATATAATGTAGAATTACATGAAGAACTTAATGATATAATGAAATGCGCAACAGGTATTAATCAATATAGATTACATAGGGGATATCATTACCCCCGAAGTAAACAAACAGCTATTGAATGTAAAAATGGTTTAAAAACCTTTAAAAGAAAATATAGCAATAGTGTTTTAAATGGTAGTATAAAACATTTATATGCAATAGCATCTAAAGACTCACTAGTTTCGGTTAATGAATATATTAATTTTTTAAAAGACGTAAAATTACCTTATAATACTATAAAACCCCTCCCTAATACTGATTTAACTATTGAAGCCGAGGAAGAATTATTTGATAGCCAAATATTACATAGTTTAGTAAAAGCAAAACTTAAAAGTAACGGTATTACTATTAAGTTAAATAAACAAACGAGTAAAGATGATTTAGTAAATTATGATGAAGTAATTATAGCAACTTATTCAAAATTAAATAGTTTACTAGATAATAAAAGAGAATACCAATTTGAAGTTTGTGAAAAACCTGTTGTTAAATTACCTAAAGAATATAAAAATAAAAGTATAGTAATTATGGATGGTCCTTTTATGTGTTTGGACCCCTATGGCCAAACAGAATATCATGTATTAGGTAATGTGGTCCATGCTATACATGAAACTAATGTAGGTTATGAACCTAAAGTTACTTATTTAAAGGAATATATAAATAGGGGTTTAATAAAAAATCCTAAATATACTAATATTAAAAAATTTATAAAAACGGGAAAACAATTTTTTAATGGGTTTGATAGATTAGAACATATTGGCTCCTTATATACTATAAGAACTGTTCTTAAAAATAGAGAACATGATGACGCCCGACCCACATTAGTTAGAAAAGAAAATAAAAATACCTATAGTTTATTTTCGGGAAAAATTGATACATGCGTGGATGCCTCAAAACAATTAATTACATTAATGAAAAATAAAAGTAATGAGTAAAAATATAATAGTAATAACTTCAATGTATCCTAACGGCCAACAAGCCCCAGGACAAGAGTATTGTATCAAAACTTGGGATTGGTTTTGTAAAAAACATAACATAGAATTATTTATATTTAATGAACCCATAGCAGATATAGAGTTTATGAATCCTATATGGCAAAAGTGGTGGGTAATGGAAGCACTAGAAAATGCAGGTATAGATTTTGATCAGATAGCTACTATTGATGCTGATACTATGATTAAATGGGATACACCAAACTTTTTTAATATGACAGATAGAAAGTTTACATGTGTAATAGATAATGATAATGTTAATTGGTTACATAAAAGTATTAATATTTACCAAAAGTTTTTTCCTAAAGTAAAATTTGATTGGACTTCATATTTTAATTCTGGTTTTTTAATTTATAATAAAGATCATAGAAAATTAGTTAAAACTATTAAAGATTTTTGGGTTAATAATGATCAAGAATTATATCAAATACAAAAAACTTATAGAAAAGGTAATGACCAAACACCTGTTAATTATATGGTAAGAGATTGTGGTTTTGAAATCAATTATTTAGATAAAACATATAATATGACCCACTTACAACGAAAAGAGGTATTAGAAGATTTAATGTTTATTGATTGTGGTTATATGTGGCATTTTAATGGTTTTGATAAAAATTGGAGAGAACCATTAATGAAACAAACTTGGGAAAAAATAAAACATAACTATGAGTAAACCAAAAATAGCAATAGGATGTATAGTACAGTGGTATGAAGTTGAAATGTACATGGAATATTTACAAAGTGTTGTAAATTCTATAAAATATTCAGACAGTACAGATAACATTTTTGTAGATTTATGTTTTTATTTATCCGAAAATATTGAACAATTAGATACTAATTTAATATCTAGAAATGATATTATTAATAAGTTTAAAAAAGGAGAACAATTTTTAGTAGACAATAATATTAAATTTAAAATAAATTATTACCAAGATAAACAAATATACACTATAGCAGATTATAGAAGAGAATTTAATGATGTTTATTGTCAACAAGCAGATGTATTGATGTGGGGTGAATCTGACGCTCTTATTCCTCAAGAAACATTCCAAATATTAGAATCACTACACACTAATAATGTATCTAATAATCTTAGAAAGTATATAGCATTTTTTGGTACTAATAAAATGTGGGATGATTCATGGAAAGGAATAGAATATACTAACGCTACAAATAAATCTTTTATACATGGTGATGATAAAAATTGGTGGAGTATTAATTATGTAACATCATTAGATGAACTATATAAAATTAATGGAGATATAGAAGAATTAGAATTAGGCTATGTTAAGCCCTATAAATTTAATGGGTGTGGTTTAGTAATATCTTCAGATGTAATTAAGTCAGGAGTTAATATACCCCGTTCTGTAATGCTAGTCCATGAAGACACAGCTTTTCAAAATAGTTTAATTAAATATTTTGATAATTCAGTCCCACAATTTGCTATTAAAAATGTCTATTTAGTTCATAATAGAAAGCATCCTAAAAAACGATTATATGTTAAAGGAGAGCAACATATTAAAGGTGCTTTAGAAAAAAGAAAACATAATGAATGGTATCAAAAAGTATGGGAAGCAGACCATATACAAGCACATAACCCTTGGGGTCAAAATGAAATATTAACATGGAAAAATATATTAAATAATGAATAGAAAATATTTACCTACATTAGCTGAACTAATAGATAGATTATCTATTATCCAACTTAAAGAAGTGTTTATTACTGAACATAAAAAAGAATATGCTAAAGAAATTCAAGAAATAGTTCATGATATAGACTTAATTGTTAAAGAAAAAAATGTCCAACTTTCAGGAGAGGATATTAGAGCACTTATTGTTTTATCACAAATGAATCTTCATATTTGGCATAATGAAACTCAATACCGTCAGGGAACAGGAGATGGCAATCTAGGATTAACTCATGGGTTAAATGGAATTCGTAATACTGCTAAAAATAAAATCCAAGAAAATGTAGGCGGTAGAAAGGATTATAAGATAGATTGCATAGCAGCAGAATTTAAAGATTGGGAAATTAGTTGGTAATGAAAGTATTAGTAATAGGAGATAGTTGTATAGATGAATTTATCTACTGTGATATTGAAAGAATATGTCCTGAAGCCCCTGTACCGGTTTTAAAGCCTATCAGAAGTCAACAAAACCCAGGTATGGCCTCTAATGTTGTTACTAATTTGGAAGCCTTAGGGGCTAAAGTAGATTTAGTTACAAATATGTCAAAAATTAAAAAAACACGTTACGTTGATACTAGGTCGGGTCAAATGGCTATGCGTGTAGATGAAAATGATCAATGTACAAGATATAAAGGAGTATATGAAACAGTTAATTATAATGCAATAATTATTTCAGATTATTGTAAAGGATTCTTAACAGAAGACGATATAGAAGCATTTGCTGAAAGAGCTACATGTCCTATATTTTTAGATACTAAAAAACATTTAGGTAAATGGTGTGAAAAAATTAATTTTATAAAAATTAATGAATTTGAACATAAAAAGAATTTTGAAACAATACCTAATTATCCTAGTTTAATAAATAAATTAATAATAACACGAGGTAGTAAGGGATGTGAATATAAAGATAAATTATACCCTGTACCAAAAGTACCCATTAAAGATGTTTCGGGGGCAGGAGATACATTTTTAGCAGGACTAACAGTAGAATATTTAAAGAGTAATAATATAGAACAAGCAATTAAATTTGCAAACGAATGTGCTACTAAAGTAGTACAAAAAAGAGGAGTAACAACATTATGAAACATAAAATAACAACCTGTATTTCATCTAATAATAACTTAGAATATTTAAAATTAGCAGTTAAATCAATAAGACAAAATGCACACTATAATGATATGCCTATTATAGTATATGCTGAAAATTGTACAGATGGTACTAATGAATGGTTATCTAGTAACGAATATAATTTAGAATATTATACTGAAACGAATAAAATAGAAAAAGGAATAGGGGGTGGAATGGATTTTTGTGTTAATAAAGCACAAACAGAATTTGTTAATATAATACATTCTGATATGTGGGTTGCTCCTAATCAAGATTTAGAATTACTTAAATTATATGATAATATAGATGAAAATACTAGTTTAATAGCATCCTCTTTTAGAATACAACCTAAAATATTTCCTAATGATCCTGATTATAGACCTGGTACTGTATTTGTACCCATAGATGAATTTGGTGCTTATTATAATGATTTTAATAGTAATTATTTTGATAAGTGGGCTACTGAATTTAGTAGTGATAATAATATAGATGTTAGAAAGGGTGGTGGTGCTGGTTTCTTTTGTAGAAAAAAAGACTATGAATGGATAGGGGGTAATGATCCTTTATTTGCCCCCGCAAGTTGGGAAGATATGGATTTATTTATCCGTATGCAATTAGAAGGATATGAATTTAAAATGACTTCCAAATCTACAGTTTATCATTTTTCGGCTCGTGGTTCACATTTTAGGGATGAAGCAAAAGATAATTTTAATCAAAAATCACAACGTCAACAAACAGCTGAACAAACTAATGCACAAAAATTTGCTATAAAATGGGGTAGGTTACCCGATCATGATGAAGCTACGTTTGTGAAACCAATATATAATAATAACGTAAAAACAAGATTACCTAAATATGAAGATAAGTTTAATACAACCGGGTAGAAATAATCTTAAATACCTAAAATGGTCTTATGACTCAATTAGAAAGAATCAGGGCAACCATGAAGTAGAAATATGTGTTGCAGATGATTTTTCAAACGATGGAACGTGGGATTGGTGTTTAGAAATGATAGATAAAGATCCATTATTTAAAGCGATTAGAAATGAAGGACAAACCAGATTAGGACATACAATCTTATATGATAGATTAGTTAATGAAGTAGCTACTAATGATATTTGTATGATTTACCACGCAGACATGTATTTGTGTCCAGAGGCATTAAATGCAGTTGAAAAACACCTTACAGATAAAACTATAGTATCACTTACTAGAATTGAACCACCATTACACCCTGATGGTCCCGAAAAGTTATTAATGGATTTTGGCATTGAACCCGAAGAATTTAATGAAGAAGGTTTATTAGAATATATTAAAAAACTTCCAATGACTAAAATAACTGAAGGTATATTTGCACCTTGGGCATTTTATAAAAAAGATTTTCAAGAAATAGGGGGACATGATCCCATATTTGCACCACAATCAAAGGAAGACACAGACATATTTAACCGTTTTCAATTAAACGGAATTAAATTTATCCAAACATGGGAAGGGTGTGTTTATCATATGACTTGTAGAGGTAGTAGGTTTGCTGATGGAGCAAAACGAAACCCTAATGGTGAAGTGTTTATGAAAAATAGAGAAAC
>Ga0181413_1000320_pt1 | contig 14916 bp, 33 predicted proteins | sample 36SPOviralmetaG_FD_130111 | JGI IMG/M metagenome (GOLD analysis project Ga0181413, IMG submission 130111) | Marine viral communities from the oligotrophic San Pedro Time Series (SPOT) site, San Pedro Channel, CA, USA - 36 SPOT_SRF_2012-09-28 | ecosystem: Environmental > Aquatic > Marine > Strait... | reverse complement strand
TTTTTTAATGTGTTTGTTTATTAAGTGGCATTTTTCGTACTCTTCACGGTCTTGATATATATTTAACAGTGTCATTAGCCTAGCTAACTCACCTATCGCGTGATCGTCATCTCTGTCAGCATACCAAGTCATATCCGACTCGTTATTACCGTTAGCAACGCCATATATTCTTTTTGTAAGATCATCTGCTAGCATCTTAGCTAGCCTTTGCATTTGTTCATCTGTCATGTTTATATTATCCATAAGCGTTCGTATTTAGTTTGTGTTATACTTTTCTATAAGATTACTTGGTTCACCTACGAATATACATTTGTCTTTTTGTATATATTTAGCGCAGTGCTCACACCAATGGCCCTTAACTTCAAATATACTTATCCACGTTGACTTGCTTGGAGCTTGCCATATATAGTATATATATTCAAGATCGCCATGCTTTGCGTCAAGGCTTTCTATTTCCCAGTTACATATCTTACCATACTCATTCACAGACTGTGCTATCTCTATGCCTAAGCCTTCGGGATAACCGTCATAGTGTACGTAAAACTGCGCGTGTATAGCATTTGGGTGCTCGCTAAACGATACTCCTTCTTCACGTGTAGCAAATCTAACTTGTGCTCTAGTCGACATAAAACTGTACTTCTTCGTAATATGTGTTTTGCATACCTTCTATTAGCGATCTACCGTTAGCGGTATGAAAGCCATAACTGTGTGTATGCAAAGCATCTATTGGTTTATTTTCTAGTAATAACTGCATAAGTGCAAACGAGTCGTAATCAACTTCATCTGCAATATGGTTGATAGCTTCTGCCAACGCCATACAGTTGTGTCTTGGCTTACTATCAAGTTCGTTGATAATGTAATTTTCTATTTGTTTTCCTGTCATATTATTCTTTGTATTTGTCTCGCATGCTGTAAGCTTCTACAAACAGCATTATGAATATTAGTATTAAAGCTATTTTCATTAGTCTAGTAATATCATGTATGCTTCCGCATTGTTTTTTCTAATCCAATTAAGGCCTTTTCTCATGTCGGCTATATTTTTTGGTGCATAGAAACCCATCTCCATCATGTCGCTTGCGCCGATAATGAAGTCATACATACTTAATTCTTCTGCGCTTAAGTAGCAACTGTCACCGCCGAAACGGTTTGTTACTTCTGCTCCTTCGGTATATAGTTCACCTTTGAACCATTTTGGTAATTCTGTTTTTGTCATCTTCGTTTTTTATTTGAAAGTTCTGTTAATTTATCTAAAAGTCTTGCCGCTATGTCTTGAGTAATCTCGTCGGCATAGTACATGTCGTATATTAATCTTCGCATAGTTCGAATAATTCTGCTAGTGTCATATCATCTATTTGTTCATCTGAGTACCCAAGCTCCTTGAGTTTAGGCCTCATAACTTCCCATGGACTATTCATCTGCTATAAGAAATTTTTCGCCATACGACCAGTCGTAACTAGACATGCTGCTAAGAGATATACTTGTAAAACTTACAAGATCTCTTGCTTGGCCGATTGATAAGTGTGACCACAAATAATTTTCTTGCAATGCACATTTAATACCTTTAACTAGCGTAGGATATAATTCTTCTTGCTCGTTTAGTGATTGTTTAACTTCTGGTTTTAGTTGTTGATACAGTGTTTTCATATTAGTCTTGGTTTTCTTCGTTAGTATCTTCGTTAGCTTCACCGAACATTGTGTATACTTTTTCGCATACTACTCTAGCAAGCTCATCAACGTTATCAAAGCAAAAGCTCTCACACGTTATTCTGTTATCATAGTCAATACCGTAGTCTATACTGTAGTTATCAAGATCATCAAAGTCAAACTCTTCAATACCGCATTCAACAAACGTTGTTAGCTCGTCAAACTGTTTCATTGTAAGTTTTGGTTTGTTTAAGTCTGCTAGTTGTTTTTTAAGTGTATCAATTTGACCTCGATACGCGTTTTGCTCTTGCGCTTTGGTTTCGAGAGCTGCTTGCAAAGCTTCGATCTTTGCTTGTAATTCTGTTGTAGTCATAATGGTTTATTTAATTGGTTTATATTATTATCCGTTAGTATTCGTATTTGTTTTGTGTTTACTTTTACGAGTATATTTTTTCTTATTACGCTCTATGTTAGGCTTGCTAGCATCCCATATAGCTTTTAAAGTTTCTTTGTCTAGCTTTATTTTAATCTTCGCCATCATGAAACTTTTGTAGCTTTTCTACTATAAGAGGGAAAGCTTCTTTGTAATCCTCATAGAACTCATCGTCGTCTTTGTCGTTTAGAAGCTCATACAAGCTCTCGTCTATAGTTTCTAATGCTCTATCGTATATTTCATCTATAACGTCTTCTAGTCTAACTAGTTTGCCGTTAAATCTTGTGTCTTTGTAAAATGCGCTCATGATAAATTGTATCTGTGTCCGTTAATAATTACTTTAATGTCTGGTGAATGCATGTCGCCTTCATCAAACGATACTTCGTCGCCAAATGGTAATCTGTTACTTGGCTGATTGTTATAATCTCTTACATAAGCTTCTTTCAAGCACTTAATAACATAGTCGTTTATTAAGTATGTAGGTTTTTGATAGTAGTTTTTAATAATAAACTTAGCCAAGTATATTAGTCTATCTTCCCAACTGTGAATAAGTATACGCTCAATCGTATCATAAGCATAGCCACTTGTTCGCGTTGATACTTTTTTAGTTTTGTTAATTTGATAGCAGCTAGCATTACCTTCGCTTATATTACGCACATAACCTGATTTATATGTAGCGAAACGCAAAGGTTTAGGGCTAAGTGTTTGCCACATTTGGTGTATTGGTAGTTCAAATACTTGCGTGCCGTTTTTACGTTGACGGTCTGTAGTGACATCTTTGACACCTAGTATCTTGAAGATAGTCATTGCCTCGCGGGCACTTCTGATTTCTGTTGACATGTATTCCATATTATTCAAATATATCTAATTTCATTATTAATTCTCTTGTGTATTTAGCTACAAGTTTTTCTTTGTAGTTTTTAGCTAAGTCTCGCTCGAACTTAGCTTCCATTGCTGAGGGAGAGCTGGACGTAAAGTATTTGCCTCTGTTCGCAACTAAATCTTTACTGTAATCACTATAGTCAGTGATGTAGTCAATGTAGTTTGGAAGCTTGCCGCCTAAATACTGAGCTATTTCTCTGTGTATTTCAAACATTTCTTTTGCTTTTTGTTCAATGTACTTGTCAGCTTTGTACTGTAATTGCTTTTCGATTTCGTTAGTGTCTTTCATATTATAGTAGTTTTATATTTTTTAGTGTTTCGTTCCAGTCTTTGTTACTTTGCTTGCCAAACCAAAGCCATTTACCCTTGAAGTCTGGTTGACCTCTGTAATCAGAGTCGTCAATTAGTACGTCACCGATCAAAAGATTTTTGTGGTGTGTTAGTATAACTTTTCTAGCTAAGCTTGGAAAGTGCTCTTGTATCCACAATCTTTTGTCAGTCCAAGCTTTTGGTTGTCGCCAAGGTGGTGTAGAAGCAATGTATACGTCGTGACCTTCACTTATTAAGCTCTGTACAGCAAGTTTTGCACCTGTCATAACAGGTATTTTACTGTAGTCAATGTATTTATCAGGCGTTGAGTTGTCTTCTAGACCTTGCTCAATCATGCCTTTGGCAAAATCAGCAATAACACCGTCCATGTCTATGTATATTATCATATAGTTATTTATTTAATTATATTATCCGACTCGTGTCGTATTTATTTTGTAGCTAGTGAGGAATCGAACCTCATACTCGTCAGTAGTAACGCCTCGCTAACCAGCTCGTGAAAACGGACACTGATTCAAGCGCACTGCGTACCATACCTAGCTTGTTGTAAAACGAGGTGGGTGAAACTGGTTAATTTTTATATCACCTTTAGTCCAGACACACTCGTATACCGGCATCAGGCGGTAGGACTGATTGCCTACACTTCGACACCCACAATACTTCTACTGCTTAGTGCTTATTGTTAAACCTGATTAGTTTCTTTATCTAAGACAAGTACCGTAACCTTTACGCCTACTAGCCTTGTGTATAGCAACAGACATTGCCTGTGATACTATTTGTATTGTGTTACCTGTTTTGTGATTAGTGATCGGAGCCGAAGCTACACGCTCAACGCCACTACAAGGCATACATGTTTTGTACCCGTATTTTTGTCTTACTGGGTGTACGGGCTCACCACATTTACAGAATTTACTCATAATATTTTATTTTATTTAATAAGCTTTTGTCATATATATTATCCAAAAGTAATCGTATTTATTTTGTAATAATAGCACCTATTTGGTGTTCCATCCACTCTACGTCTTTTAATCTATGACCTTTAAATGTTATAAACTTTTCTGAGTGAACGTTGATCTTCACTGTATACTGAAACACTCTCGCGCTCGAGTAATCTAATACTGTTATTGTTTTTTTCTTCATACCGTACCTGTATTTATTAAGTTAAACATTATTGCTGTTACTATAACTATAAATCCACCGATCATAGCTAAATCTTGATGATTAAATTTTCTATTCATAATTTTTAGTGTTTGGTCTTGAAATCCATATTTGAAATATTGTTGAGTTTGTAGTAAACTCGTATGTAGTAGCAAACGATGGAACAGTTTCACAAAGCGTTTCTTGTTCATCATGCTTTGTACACACTCGTCTTACGTCACCTTTATCGTCTGACATAGTTATTACAACTTTATCGTTATGCAAATTAGTATATTTTACCCAGTGGTATATTTTACCTTTGTCAAACAAGTTTAGTTTAAATACCTGTAAGTCGTTTAGATTCTTATCGTCGTTGTATATAGCCATAGTAGAGGTACCTAACATACCTACTTTAGCTACATCAATGTATTCTGTTTGCGCTTTTGCCACATAACTACCTAGTAGTAATGCAACTGATAGTGTTATTTTTTTCATTAGTATAATTCTTTTAGTTGCAACTCGAACAGTTGACCATCACCGTTTTCTACAAAGAACTGAGCTTTGTACATGTTTTCGTGTAATAAGTATACCGCTAGGTCAGTGTGACCTGAGAGTTGCACGTTAATATTCCCATCGATTAGACCTTGTGTTCTATCGCTTATTTGATCTTTTAGGTTTTGAAAGCCTTTTACTTTTCTACCGTCGAGCATAGCGTAGAACTCATACTCATCGTAGCGAACGTCGTCAATACCAGGCAGGTTTGCTACATTAATACACATAGCAACACCAAAATCAACTGTCCAACTAGTGTCGAGACCAGTACAACTAGATATTGCTGTGGTTTTAACATAGTTTTCACTCATAATTTTTACGTGAGCGTCTCTGTCAAACTGCACGTCGTAATCTGTCTTCTCGCAAGAGGTTAGCGCAAGAGTAGCTGCTACTGCTGTCGCTATAAAGTTATTTAATTTCATATTCATATATATTATCCATTAGTAATCGTATTTAATTTGTTTCTTCTCTGTATATTGCTACAGATAAATACCAAACTGCAGCGAGCACCCAAAACCACTCAAACATTAGTCTAGTGGGTTTACCATCGCATTAATATCTTCTAGCTTAGACAACAAGTCTATTAAGTTTTTCACATACGTTTCACCGTACTCTTTGTCAATTATTCCATTTTCTATGTCTTGATACATCCACTCTACTATATCTTCGACAGTATTTACTGATTCGATATAAGCAATATTAGATATTTGTTGAGCACTAAGCGAATCACAACTACAAAACAAGTCTGTTGTTGAGGTACATTGAGCGTAGCTCATACTACCTAATAGTAATGCCGCTACAGTTACTTTAATTTTATTCATATTTTCTTAAATTTATTTTCGTTGATCTTTTCACCTAACTCGTTATACAAAGTATTAATTATATACTTTTTATCTAATGTTAGCTGAGTCATCTTGACATATCGACCTATTATTTGTATTTTAAACATCTGTTGTTCCGTTTTTCTTGATAAGTTCTTCTAACCACTTATCGAATTCATTAAAAGTATTTGTTTGTTTCATCTTCTTCCATTTTTAAACACAGCGAATCATAGTATTCATCTTCACTGATCCACTCGTTAGTTAATTTATTTTTGTAATATCCACTTCCAATATTTATTATCGAGTCGTGATTGTGTATTACTTTCACCTCGTCATTATCTTGGGTGATATACGTTTTACCTGTTTGTTGTATTGTTATCTTCATATTATTTGTAGTATTTATCATATAACTCTCGCGCCATAACACTACAGTTATTGTTGTTTAACTTCTCCATTGTTTGCTGTATCTTATCAGATTGCTTACGACCTTTAGTGTAGTAATAGTGATCATCACTCATCGCATAATACCAATCGTGGTTTTTTAATAACTCCTCGAGTTGAATTAAAAGTTTTATATTTTCATTTTTCATATTCGTATATATTATCCGTGCTTGTTCGTATTTATATTGTGTCTACTATTATTAGATCATACTCTGGATGACGAGATACTTGTGTATTCATCATGTCAATTAGTTTACCTAATTCACCACCTGAAGATCTCCAGTGAGTGAAGCCTTCTGGACCTTCAGTTGAAACTGTAATTTGTTTGTAATCTAACTCAACAAGTATTGATTTATCTACTGGTGTATTTGAGTAGTCATAGTTCATTAATTGTTGTTTGAGTAATTCTCTATGTAATCTTGACATAATTTCTATTTTTTAAATGTTAATTTTAGAAGTGTAGGTAGATTCGAACTACCGAGTAGATTTGCACACACTCAACCATTTACACTATTGTTCATATTTGATTTACCAGTAAACAATAAACTAACTGGACTTTTAGTTTCTAGTAACTACGATTTACGTTGTTCACCACGTAGTGCGATCTTTCGACTTATTTACACTAGATAATTTCCTTATCTCTAAGTACTACTGGTATATTATTTGAACAAGTGTACGACTTGTACTTTTCCCAACAGTTCATTGACTCAAGTTTGTCTTTTAGTATTTCAAACACTTTATCGTGATTATAAGTTACTGTGTTACCATTTTTGAATGTAACATCGATTACTTGATTTTTACCTACTAGTGACTTTCTCACTACGAATCTTTTTGATTTTAAATTTGACATAATTTCTAATTTTATTTATTGTTATTAATTCTATTGTTTAATTCTTCTACTATTTGTTTTTTAAATACTATTAAGTCTTCTACAAACTGGTCGTTTGTTTCTTCATAGTCACCTAGTTCTAACATGTAGTCTACTGTCTTCTCATCTATATAATCTATCATAGTATCTACTGTTTCATCTATTATTCTTTCTACTGTTTCTTGAGTCATATTATTTATATTTATTTGATTCAGTTATATTATCCATACTTGTTCGTATTTGTTTTGTTATCGAGATAAACTACCTGATAAGTTTTTATGGAATGTTAGTCGATTTTTAAAGTTTGTTAAGTTGAACGAGTCAGAGTGATCTTCTAAGTTTATATAACAGTAACCTTTTAAGTTAAAGAAGTCAGTTGTATATTTATCAAAGAACTTTGGTAGTTGGTGTAATTGATATGGAAGATAAGTTTTATTATTTATTTTAATAATTTTGATTTGAGAGTTTTTAATAGTATTTGACATAGTATATAATTTAATTTAAAGTTTATAATTTTATTTTATTTTAAGAATTTAATTTTATATTATTTTTATAAGTTTAAATTCATATATATTATCCGAATTAAGTCGTATTTAGTTTGTATAAAAGTACTATAATTGTTTAGTGAATAATAATTGTAGTGAGATATACCATCACTTCTCTGAGTGTACAATACATTTCTCAATAAATTGTAGTATAATTCCAAGTATTATTAGTATTGTAATATCATGTATGATTTCCATAATTAGTTAATTTAAAAGTGTGACAATAGGTTATTAAGTAAAGAATAGTAGTAGGCAAGTGTCACTGTTTATTCAACAGTAAACTCTCTTGCGAACGTTGGTAGATTATTACTATTAGTGTAATTACCATATTGTTGAAAGCATTGCATAGTTTCAAACTTTTCTTGATTAGCAGAGTATACTGCATCGTGGTCGTAAGTGTACGTTTCACCTTTTTTGTTTGTGAAAGTAATAATTGCATTTTGACCGATTAGTGATTTAGCGATAGTAAATCTGTTTTTAGTTAATTTCATAATAATTTAATTTAATTTAGTTTATTTAATAGTTTTTATTTACATTTATATTATCCAATTGCTGTCGTAGTTTCTTTGTATTAACTACGTAATGCGTAAGCACATGCGTTACAGAATTCTTGTAAGTTAGATAGAAATTGTTTAGTGAATAGTTTAGACATAAGATATAATATTTATTTGTTACATATATATTATCCAGTGACAGTCGTAGCTAGTCTGTACAGATGCTATACATGCTGAAACAAAATCGCAGAATAGTTGTAGAAAAATAAAAGATAGTGATAGATCTGTATGGAAAAGCCAAAAGATAAATGTGGATCTCAAAAAAAGAGGCGGGGCTGGCAAACACAAAAGCATTTTCTAAAATAGTACAAGTGTAGAAAGGTGGGGGCTGCACTATACCCCTATATTTATAACAACTTTTTATATGTGATAGTACCTGTATGGCATACAAGCAGAGTAATAATCCTTTTAAAATGCAGAAGCTATCTGATAAAGCTGCTAAAGACAAAGCAGATAGAGATCTTGCCTATGCTAACACTAGAGACAGAGAGATAAAACGCGCTGATTCACAGAAAAAGCATCGTAAAAACCCTAGAATGAAGGGTATGGATTACGATCACAAAGATAATAAATTCAAAACACCTAAAGCTAACCGTGGAAATGACGGCAATGGCACTAAAAACGAGTAAAATGGCTAGAAGACGCAGAATGCACGGTAAAAGACGTAAAAGATCACCAATCAAGTTTATGGGGGGTATATTCGGTGCGTTAAAAAACGGCTCTATTGGTGGTAAAAGAGAAGATGTTAGTGATAAAATCAAAGAAAAGCCAGCTTCTGAGCAAGAAAACGACTTTGTAACAAAATCAGAGGTTAGAAAGATGGTTGATGGACGCGTAAGTAAGAAAGTACCGGCATCTCCTAAGCAAAATAAAATGTCAGACGGAGGTAACGAAGCAAAAGCTTTAGAAGAGAGATTTAAGAACGATCCTAGTGTTGGATCTGTTCGAGGTAAAAGAGCATAAAACAAAGTGATAATATAAAAGTATACAATAATCTAACGTTAACGACAAACACACATGGCATTTAAGATGAAAAACCCAGGAATGGGTAAAATGGCTAAAGCAGCGGGCTCACCGCATAAATTTGGCATCGAGAACAAAGGTATGGACTCTGCTGCTCGCGGAACTAAAGCTATTGGCTCTGATGGACAGCCTTTGAAAATGAAGAAAGACTTCGGCATGGAAGGTTCTGCTATGAAGTTCAAAGGTATTAGAGATAAGATCGCTGCGAGAAGAGTATCGAAGAATAAATTTGTAATGGCAGACGATCCTAACTATAAAGAGTCTGATAAGAAAAGAATTTCAGACGAAGCAAGCAAGGGGCAAAGAGACCTTGATAACAAAAAGCAAGACATAGCGCAAACAGGCGTTACTAAGCAAACAAAAAAAGGCAAGACTAAAGAATACCAAGTGGATCAAGATGGTAAAGTAAAGAGTCTTAGCAAAGTAAAAACTAGAGGGCGTAAAGATTTAGAACTTGAAGACGGCACTATAAAAAGAAGAGGTAGAAAAGTTACTAAGACTATAAGTGACGACGGTACTAAACGTAAGGTAATAACAGATAGTTCTGGTAAAGTACTAAAGGATAAGACTTCTAAAAGAAAAAGAAAACAACTCGATAAGACTGTATCCGGTAGAGCTGCAGAGCTAAAAGTTAAAAAGGCTAGAAAAAGAGAAGATGTCATCCTAGATAAAAGATCTAACAAAAAAATTAAAGACTATAACGAAAAAGAATTAGCCGCATACAACAAAAAGATAGCTGATGCTGAGGCTAGAGGCTTAACGGTAAGAGATGGAGGAAAGTCTTCTCCTAGCAAGATGAAAAAGAAGTCTGCTTTCAAAGCTGAAGACGAGGGTAAAGTAGTAAAAACTACTACACTTAAAAAAGATGCAGTGACTAACACTGAAACAACGCCTGGAAAAAAAGAAAAAAAGCCTGTGAAAACACACTTCGGTATGGACGATGCCTGCTCTGCTGAATATATAGCTAAGTATGGTAATGCTGCTTGCGACGCTTTAAAAAAGAAAAAGCCTAAAGAAACTCCGCCTAAAACAAAAACAACTACAACTCCTGAGGAGAAAGAAACTGTAACACTTAAAGAAAAAGAGTTAAATAAAAAAATTAGAAAAGAAGGCGAGTTCAACACTGAGAAGATTGAAAAGAAGAAAAAAGGCGCAGGTAAGAAAAAAGTTAAAGATTTCATAAGAAAAACATTTACAAAGAAAAACAAAGGCGATCAATTTTGTCCAACCGACGGTCCTAAGCTAGGTTGCTAATAAATAAATAAAAAAAACGATATGGCATTTAAAATGAAAAATAAGTCTATGGCGAAAATGGTCAAGGCTGCAGGAGATAGCAGAGTTGCTATGAAAATGAAAGAAGCTCCAATGAAGATGAAAAAATCTCCAATGGAAAAAGAGCTAGTAGGTAAGCAAAACAATTTGCCACCAGAGCTTAAAGCTAAGATTGAAGCTGCACCAGCTAAGATGCGTAACAGAAAAGGCGCTATGGAAACCGAAGCTCCTTTGAAAATGAAGAAAGCAACGGGTAAGGCAGATAAAAGAATTAGTGACAAGTTAGATAAAGATAAGCTTACTAAAAACTTCGGTGGTGATAAGCGTCCTGGGAAAGCTACTGGTAAAGCAGCTGATAAAAATCCTATGAAGCCTGGTGATCTTACTGAAAAAGAAAAGCAAGAAAGAAAAGCTAGAGAACTTAAGGATACATACAAGCCAAATAAAGACAAAGGTCCTAAAGGCAAGGGTTTAAAGCCTTTTGACCCAAGCACTATGAAGATGAAGCGTAAAACGCAAGTTGATGGAGAGCAAGTTACAGCTAGTAAAGCTTCAGGCGGTATGTTTATGAAGAAGCCAATGAAGATGAAAAAGAAATAACGGAAAGACCGTTAACCACGTTATTAACCTAAAACCAAATAAAAATGACGTACCTATATTACCAGACCACTTCAACAGGTGGTCAAATGAAAGTGAACGATAAAACCAAAGCTGAATGGGAGCATTTAGCTAACAAAGAAAACTGGAGGATAACTCAGTTGCCTAATGGTTATTATCAAACCGAAGTATCTAACCCTAAAAACGATGAGTGGCACGATGTTACGCGTCGAGAGACAATGGAAGGGGCTGAGTCAGCAATTGACGGAAGCATCGACCACTTCTCTAAAAAGTTAGAAGCTACCAAAGGACCGAAAGTCGTAAAGACATTCAAATAAACTCAATATAAATTAAATTAAATCAAATTAAATGGAGTACAACAATCCTAGTCTCCTCATCAAAGAATTAAACTTTGGTGAGGACGCTAACACAAAAGTATGCTTAGGAGTAGAAAAACTAGCTAACGCTGTAAAATCTACGCTAGGCGCATCAGGTAAGTGTGTGATATACGAAGACGCACGTGGAATGCCAGTAATAACCAAAGATGGTGTAACTGTAGCGGAAAGCGTAGTTTTGTATGACCCTGTAGAAAATATGGGTGCAACCTTAATAAAAGAGGCTGCTAGAAACACAGTTAAAGAAGCTGGAGACGGTACGACTACCGCTACAGTTCTTGCCGAGTCCTTATTAAAAACTATAAATTCTGCTAAGTACAAGGACTGCACCACTCGTGTTCTACGAGATGGTGTTAATAGTGGTTTGCAAAAAGTAAACGATTATTTAAACTCAGTAAAAATAGATATTAGCGAAGACATGCTGTCACACGTTGCTGGTATATCATGTAACAACGATTTAGAGCTAGGTAGTATAATAGCTGAAGCTTATACCACTGTAGGCAAAGATGGTGTTGTTTTAATGGAAACATCAGAGACAGAAGACACTTATGTTGAAGTCGTTGACGGGGTACAGTTTAACTGTGGCTTAACGTCACCACACTTTATAACTAACGCAGACAAGCAGAAGTGCGAGCTAGACAGTCCTCTGATATTAATATGCATGTCAGAGATACCAAACATAAGAAAGATACAAAACATCTTAGAGTACGTTATTAAGAACAACCGATCTTTATTGATAGTGGCACCTGTGTCGCAACAAGTAAAATCGGCGCTTTTAATGAACAAAATAAAAGGAAACATTAAGATAAACATAATTGATCCTCCTGGCTTTGGTCCTGGTAAAAAAGACACTTGTGAAGATTTAGCTATATTAACTGGTGCTACTTTATTAAACGAAGAGCTTGGTGATGACTTAGACGCTATGACGTTTGAAGATTTAGGTGAAGCTGAGTTTTCTTCTACAGATGATAAAACTACAGTACTAACTATTGATGCTGATAATGAAGAAGTAGAAGATCGTATTGATCTTGTGTCTAAACAAGTTGCTGATGAAAAGGATGGTTTTTTTAAGAAGAGATTGGAAGAAAGATTGTCTATGCTATCAGGTTCAGTTGGTATTATTAAAGTCGGTGCTAATTCTAAAGTCGAGCTCAAAGAAAAGAAGGATAGGGTTGAAGATGCGATCTACGCAACGAAAGCAGCCTTGAAAGAAGGTATAGTACCTGGAGGTGGTATAGCGCTCCTTAATGCTTCTCAAAAAATCGAACCCTCTAACGAGGGTGAAGAAGCTTTGCTTAACTCTATTAAAGCTCCTTTTCATACTATTATGTCTAACGCTGGATTTGAAGCATTAGGCTACCCTGAAGATACCGGCGTGGGCGTGAATGTTGTAACCGGTAGTGAAGTCAATATGATTGACGAAGGTATTATAGATCCGGTTTTGGTTACAAAATCGGCGCTGAAAAATGCTGTAAGTGTAGTTATGACTATAGTATCAGCTGATTGTGTAATCTCAAATGCTAGAATAGATGAAGGCAGTTAATCACTATGTACTCGTAGAAAGAGTTAAAGAAGAACCTAAAAAGGTTGGAGGGTTAATTCTAACAGAAGACCTCAACGAAGACAACAGGTATTTGAAAGGTAAGGTTGTTTCTGTTGGCAATCTAGTAGAAGTCATAAAAGATGGTGATATTGTTCACTACGACAAGATAGCTGGTCACGGAATACAGTTTGATAAAAAACTTTATTTTGTCATAAAGGCAAGTGATATTGTATTAGTAGATTAAACATAAACTATAAACCGTAATCCTTAAACACAAAATCTTTAAACAAATTATTAATCAATCAAAAAATTTTAACAAATGGCAACAATGGTAAAATTTGTAAACACAACGTCCTCTGGACTGTCTGTAAATCCTGATAATTTTTTAGGAGCTATAGTTCAGGCAGCTGGTACGATTACGTTGAACTTTGCAAAAACAACTGGCGCTGCAACAGGTACTTCTTTAGTGACACTTAACGTTACCGATGGAGCTGCTGGTGTAGAGCAAAAAAGAGCGTTTCAAGCTATAGCTAACGCATTAGGAGGTCATCCAAGACACGGTTCTGTAGTAGAGATTGCAGACGATGTAGATGGCAAGTATATTCACCGAGACATAACAGGCGTTAGCGCTGTTACTCTATAATTTAAAAATCATGGCAGAAAACTATTTATTCTTTGCTGTTGCAGGAGATAACGATGCAGACAAAGACGCGGTTATGTTTCCAAGATCTAAGTTCTTAGGTGGAGTATCTTTAACTAATACTACGTTAGAGCTTAACTTCAACGACAGAGAAAACGCGGGTCCTGGTAACGATTCTATAAACGCGACAATTACAGCTGGCGAGCATAAAAACGTATTTGATGAATTTGCTTCTTTAGCAAACTCTAATAGAAACAATACTAATAACTTTACTGTTATTAAAGATATGAACGATGGCTTACCATCTAACGAAGGAGCAATAAGTGCTACTGGTATATCTAAAATTTCAGCAGTAACAATAACTACAGGATAATGGAAACTTATTTATACTTTAGAAAATTTAGACCAGCTAGTCAGTCATTTACAATATCAGCAACAAATGTATCAAACTGGGCTAATATCGATCAAGGATCGGCAACGTCATTCATGGAAATAACTGGTATTGGTGGTTCTTATAATACAGCTGGTGCATTAATTGGATCTGAAACTGAAATAGCTAGTGTGACAGTAACGTCAGCTGGTAGTAACAGTAATGTTGGTAGTAATATCTCTGGTGGCGCTGTTGTAGCAGATGAGGTATCAACTATACCTATAGCGGCGGTAGATATTGGTAACAGTAGGTTAAGAATTGAGCCAGCGACTGGTTCTGGTGACTCTGACAACAAAGATACAGCTGATGGTTACACGTTAGCAGATGGTGATGTGGTAACTGTAACTTTACAACAGGGCTTAGAAACTTCGGTTATGTACCCTGTTAGCTCTTTAATAGGTATAGACGCCACGGATACTGGATCTACAACTTTACATTTTAAATCTTTAAAAGGTGATGGCACCGACGATAAAATCGCTATTGCTCACGATAATGGAAAGTACCAAGATATAGTTAATGGTATCAATGCTGTTGTTAACGGTAATAATCATAGTGGAGTTGTAACTATTGTAGACGGTTCAGATGGAATACTTAAGACAACTAAAGAATTAGAAGGTTTAGGTATAGATGGAATGACTATATTATTAGAGTCTGGTTACTAATAAATGAGATTAACTTCTCACGACTTACGTGAATTACAAATCCTTAAGTATTACAGGCTCACAAGAAAGTGGGCTTGTAAGACTTACGGGTTAACAGATGCTGATCTTGAACTCTTAATATACTTAGACTGCAAGAACAGATTTACAAGA
>Ga0181413_1000317_pt1 | contig 14963 bp, 19 predicted proteins | sample 36SPOviralmetaG_FD_130111 | JGI IMG/M metagenome (GOLD analysis project Ga0181413, IMG submission 130111) | Marine viral communities from the oligotrophic San Pedro Time Series (SPOT) site, San Pedro Channel, CA, USA - 36 SPOT_SRF_2012-09-28 | ecosystem: Environmental > Aquatic > Marine > Strait... | reverse complement strand
TAATGTTCGTAAGCCTAATAATTTAAGTGGTAAACTACAGATGGACCTTGGTAATATGGACAAGCCATCAATGAAACTAGTAAAGCAAGCTGGTATTAAACTTAAAAATAAAGGAGATGAGAAGGGAGACTTTATTACTTTAAAAGGTTCCCCTGAGTATCCCCCTAGAGTTATTGACTCTCAAGGTAACGTCCTTCCTGAGCCTGTTACTATCGGTAATGGTAGTAAAGTAAAGGTTCCTTTCAATACTTATGATTGGAAATTTAATGGTCAAGAAGGAACAAATGTTGGTTTGAATACTGTCATGGTTATTAAAATGGTAGAGTATGTGACAGATCAAATGGATAAAGAAGAAGGATACGTTGCCCCTGTTCAACAGGACATGGGACATATAGAGCTTGAAGCAGAAGACGATCCTTTCTAGAGTTGCTCCGACACCTTGGTATGTGTATAAACTGCCTATTTTTTTTAATTAAGGAGAATATATTATGCCTAGTTTTATAATTGATATGCCGGGTAAAAAACCTGTTGATATAACTAAAGAAGTTAATGCTTCTAAGAGTGAAGAAGATATTAAAGATGTACTTAAGAAGACTTTTAAAGGTACTATAGGTACTGAAGAGGTCAAAGATGTACAGTCTGATTGATGGAGATGTACTTGTTTACTCATGTGGCTTTGCCTCACAAAGGAATGAGTACAAAATAAATAATAATATTTTTGACTACAAAAGAGATGCTAATAAATATTGTACTACTCACAATATAGACAGAAGTCTTATAGATAAAAAAATTATAGCTGAACCAGTAAGCCATGCATTACATAATGTTAAACAGTCTTTGATAGAAATAAGTCAGGCGTGTGATAGTCATGAAGGTAGTATATTCCTAACTGGTAAAGGAAACTATCGTCATGATGTGGCTACCTCAGCAGTGTACAAAGGCAACAGAGATCCTTCACATAAACCTGTACACTACAGAGCAATTATAGATTACCTGATAAAAGAATGGGATGCTAAAGTAATAGATGGTATGGAAGCTGATGATGCTATGGGTATAACTCAGTGCCGTTTAAATAAAACTAAAAATTTAGCTAAGAAAGATATGCCTATTATATGTACCATAGACAAAGACCTTGATATGATTCCGGGGTGGCACTACAACTTTCGTAAACAACAAAAGTATTTTACCACTGTTGAGCAGTCTGATTATTTTTTCTATAAACAGATGTTGACAGGAGACCGTGTTGATAATATAATAGGGATACACGGTATTGGTGACAAAACAGCAGACAAGTTGTTACTTGGTAAGTCTGTCCAAGAAATGGAAGATATAATAATTAATAAGTACCGTCAAGAATTTAAAGATGACTACATGAAACGGTATGCAGAAAATAAAAAACTTCTATGGATACTAAGGGAGCCTTTAGATGGAATGGTCTGCTGATGAGAAAGATACATTTATGCTTAATTATATCTTTAATATAAAGTCTTCAAAAAAAGGAGCAGAGTTAGTTACTGAAGCACATGAAGCATGGCAACAATACAGATTTTTTTGTGATGTGGAGAGTGTAATTGGCAAAGCCCATTAACCATCACTGGATAGGACGTAAACCTAATCCTAAAAAATACTTTGGATTTGTCTATCTTATAACTAATACTGTTAATGGTAAAATGTACATAGGAAAAAAACAATACCATGTCCACAAGAAAAGAAAAATTGTTAAACAATCAGACTGGCATTACTATGAGTCAAGCAGTAGATATGTTAAAGAAGATATTAAAGTATACGGAAAAAAATCCTTCGAGTTTAGAATACTTAAAAATTACAAGACAAGAGGGGGACTCGTCTACGGTGAAGCTAACATACAACACAAACGTGATGTCCTTGTAGAAAGAATTGATGACGATAATAGATTGTATTACAATGCCCAAATAGCTGGCATTAAGTTTATACCAAAGGAGTACTAGTGTGATACACTTAGTAATACCAGACCCTCATGCCCATCCTGATTTTTCTAATAAAAGATTTGAACTGTTAGGTAAACTGATAGTAGATATTAAACCTGACAAAGTAATTTGTTTAGGTGACTTTGCAGATATGCCTAGCCTTTGCTTCTATGATAAAGGAACTGCTGGCTTTGAAGGTAGAAGATATAAAGATGATGTGTTATCTACTATTGATGCACAAGAAAAGATGATGATGCCTATTAGAAAAGCCAAGAAACGTAAACCTAAAATGTATATGCTAGAGGGTAATCATGAGCATCGTATCAACAGAGCTATTTCTACTGATGCAACTAAGCTTGATGGTGTCATTAGTCTTGATGATCTTCGTTATAAAAAATTTGGGTGGGAGTTTATTCCCTACAGAGGATCAACACCGGGGATCAAAGTCATTGATGGTATTGCTTATGCTCACTATCATACTAGCGGTGTTATGGGTAGGGCTATAAGTGGTGAGCACCCAGCTTACTCTCTGTTAAACAAACAGTATCAGTCTTGTACATCAGGTCATCTTCATACTCTTGACTATGCCACACGCACCAGAGCAGATGGTAGACGTATTCAAGGTTTAATGGCTGGAGTATTCAGTGATTATTTTGCAGACTTTGCAGGAGAAGCTAATGATCTATGGTGGAGAGGTGTTATTGTTAAGCGTAATGTTGTTGATGGTAACTATGATCCAGAGTTCATCTCTATAGAGAGAATGAAGCAGGAGTATAAGTAATGATTAGTGGCCTGATCATAACTGATGAGGAGTTTATGGAACGTTTATGTTCTCACTATGACAGGCACGATGTAGTAGAAATACTAGGCTTAGATGCACATACTATTCTTGATATGTTTTGGGATAGAGTACAAGATAGTCCTGAGTTATTCTCAGATATACTGACAAAGTTAGACTATGAAAAGGAGAGCTATAACAATGAGTGGACATGATGTAGACGATAAAGTTTTTAATTACTTTGAGATGGATAAAGAAATGGAAAAGATATATCCAATAAATCCATTAAAAGAATCTAGAATTACTAACTCTGAGATTGACATACGTAAAGCTAGGTTTTATGATTATGAAAAGATTTGGAATTGGAAAAAAGAACAACTGACAAGGAGCAACAATGATACAACAAGGGCCAACACTAGAGATAAGTAAACAAGTACACCAAGAAAAATATAGAGGGCCTAATGAATCCTTCTATGATGCAATGGTTAGACTAGCAGGAACATTGAATGATGGTGAAGAACATAGGCACAAACTTAAAGACATTTTTCTTAACCAAAGGTATCTACCTGCAGGGCGTGTTCAGTCAGCTATTGGTAGCCCTCGAAAAACTACAGCTTTCAACTGCTTTGTCTCCCAGACTATCGAAGATTCGACTGAAGGTATTATGGACGGAGCTACAAATGCGTTTAAAACAATGCGTAAAGGCGGTGGTATTGGCTATGACTTCAGCACTCTTCGCTATCGAGGAGCACCTATCCAAACCTTGGGGTCTAAGGCTAGTGGTGCTGTTAGCTTTATGGATATTTATGATTCTGTTTGTAATACTGTATCCTCTGCTGGCAACAGGCGTGGTGCTCAGATGGGTGTACTTAGAGTGGATCATCCCGACATTGAAGAGTTTATCAGAGCAAAACAAAACGACAAAAGACTAAAGAACTTTAACATATCTGTTGCTATTACTGATGAGTTTATGGATGCGTTAGCTAATGATGAGTCATTTGATCTTGTATGGAATGGTCAGGTAGTAGATACTATTGATCCTACTGCACTTTGGGAAGAAATTATGAGAGCCACATGGGACTGGGCAGAACCCGGAGTCCTGTTTATCGATACGATTAATGAGTATAATAATCTAAGATATTGTGAAACTATCTCAGCAACTAACCCATGCGGTGAGCAACCTCTACCACCCTATGGTGCTTGTCTTCTTGGTAGTTTTAATCTTGTTAAGTACATTAAAGACAGAGACATCATAGATGGAGATGTACATGACAGAAGCTTTAATTGGAATCAATTCAGGCAAGACATACCTCATGTTGTTCGTGCTATGGATAATGTTATTGATCGTACAATCTATCCATTAGATGAGCATGAGCATGAGGCTAAACAGAAAAGGCGTGTGGGTATAGGTATCACAGGCTTTGCTAACACTAGTGAGATACTAGGATGGGAGTATGGATCGAAAGAAAGTCTTAAGTTTCTTGATGATGTTTTGTCTGTTCTTAAGAACACAGCGTATATGTATAGCTCTGAGCTTGCACTAGAGAAAGGGTCTTTTCCTTTGTTTAAATCTGAGGCTTATTATAATGCTCCTTATATTAAAAGTCTGGATAGTGATGTTAGAAATACTATAGGTAAACATGGTTTAAGAAATTCACACTTGATTTCTATAGCTCCTGCTGGTACTATTAGTTTAACTGCTGATAATGTAAGTAGTGGTATTGAACCTGTCTTTGCTTTGGAAACACAGAGGACTATTCAAACAGAGGAAGGTACTAAAATTGTTCAAGTGCCTGACTATGCTTATTATTATTATAGTGTCAGAGGTAAGGTATCTGAAAAAGTAAAGATGAATGAGCACCTTGAAGTACTTTCTGTAGCTCAGAAGCACGTTGACTCTGCTGTATCTAAAACGTGTAACGTAGGAGATGATGTGACATGGGAACAGTTTCAAGATCTTTACTTTGAAGCATGGAAAAAAGGATGTAAAGGTATTACAACCTTCAGAGCCTCTGGTAAAAGGTTTGGTATTTTAAATAAAGTTGAAGAAGAAGGTAATGCTTGTGTGTATGACCCAGATACAGGAGATAAAAGCTGTGGTTGAGAAGAACGTAATTAAAGAAGCTCTACTTAAGAAGTTAGAAGGAGACATTATAGTTGCTGAAACAGATTTAAAAATATTTTTAACTAAACCTGTTGCTGTTGCTGAGCATATAGACTATATTACTACAGCAGAAAGAAAGCTAGAGGCTCTTACAACTGCAAGAGACAAGCTTAACACTCTAACATGGGTACATCTAGGAGCAGTAAAGGGACTAAAAAGTGAGATATGAAGTTATTAAAGAACTAGAAAAAGAAGAAGACGTTGTCAATCATCCTGCTCATTACAATCATAACAAGCATGGAGTCGAATGTATAGAAGCTATACAGGCTAGTATGTCTGATGATGAGTTTAAAGGATACCTAAAGGGCAACGCTATAAAGTATCTATGGCGTTATGGTTATAAAGGTAAGCCCAAGCAAGACTTAGATAAAGCTCAATGGTACTTAAACAAATTAATAGAGGAGATAAGAGATGATTAAAGAAACTCTTAAGATACTATTTATATTTGCTGTGACAATAGTTTTAACCTATGGTTGTAGTTATTATTTACTTAACTAAATACCTTTTGAAGTTAACCATTCTTTTACAATTTTAGTAGGAATCATATGGATAGAATTAATACACGGACCATCATCTTTAAATAATATAAGTGCTTTGTTTAAATGTGTATGTACATAAACCATAACATACTTAGGATTATTATTACTTATAGGTGGTTCGTTATTAAAATAACTTAAAAATAAAATTCTTTGATTTTCTTTAAGTGGTGTAAGTTCTTTTACTTGAAGTTTTTCTGTCCAGTAATCTACTTGGTATTCAAGGTTACATTGTTGTTTTTTATTTTCAGTAGCTTTACCAGAGGTTAACACTGCAGTAAAAAAAACTACTGATAATAATATTTTTAAAGGGTTTGTCATTGCTTTTTAGCCTTAATAACATCAATAACTTTCTTAACACCGAATGAGGCAGCTACAACAACACTAAGTAGATACCAGTACTCATCAGGTACGTCTTCATCAAGCACTTTAAATGCTTGTTTGAATCTTATAATCATTTCATCTGCTTCAAAGACAACAGCCAAGAACATAGATACAAAGGGCAGAGTTAATATAATTGTAAGGTACTCATCCTTCCAAGAGTTGTCACTATTACGAGCCTGTATCTCATCCCAGTTACCATCCTGTTTGATCTGAGTTATCTTACGATCATGTATCGCTTTCTTTTCTTCAGCTTTATTATTTAAATAGGTCTTGCCAATACCTAAAACACCATTGACAATAGGACCTAATAAAGGTAGCATTATAATCTCCTATTTCTTTTTCCAACTTATACGTTTTGGACCTTTCTTCTTCTTAGAAGCAGAGGTACATTGAGCCTTTGTAGGTCTACAAGCAGGGTAAGGACGTTTAGATTTAGTTGCAGACTTACGTCCACAGGGTTTACCTGTCTTACAATCTATCCAGCCTTTACCTTTATTACGAGAGAACCACTTTTTTAGGCTATCACTTTTTCTTTTTGCTGCCACTTTTATTTCCCCAGTTTTTTGCACCTACTTTACGACACTTTACTAGAGCACCTGATGCATAGGCAGAAGGCCATTTAGTATAACGTGATTTAACTTTATGATAACAAGCATCTTTCTTAGTTTTAGATTTCTTAGCAGCCATTGTTACTTCCTTGATTTTTTACCAGCACACTTCCATCTCTTACGAGACAAGCGTAGTGGTGAGTTAGGATCTTTAGCAGCTTTAGGGTGCTTCTTCATCTGACCAGCAGATCTGGCACAGTACGCATCACCTTTACTAGTACCCGGACGTACTCTTGGACCACCACCTTTGGCTTTACCAGCCTGTCCATAGCTGACACGCTTACCACTGGCTGTTACTTTAACCTTTGCTTTACCTTTTCTAGGAGTTGCCATTGTTATTTCCTTATTTTAGTGAGAACGCTATTAAAATTGTTAGCCATAAGCTAAGTCCCTCCCAGCTGTTATCAATACCAAAGGGTAGGGTTGTTCTCCATTCTCCATGTGTATAATAGCTTGTACTAAAGAAATATAGTCCTCTTCATTAAGAACTTCTGAACTATTCTTTCCTACTTTAGATGATACAAAGTTTATATAAGCTTCTGTGTCGTTTTCAATAGGTGGTGCCCATCTGTTTATAATTCCTTCTATGGTATTAAGATTATATTTATCATTGTATGTCTTAAGAATTTTAAACATAGCTCTGATACCATACTCAGGTGTAGAAAACTGGGAAAACTCCTCATCTTTGGACTGGTCTTTGTCCAGACCATCCCAGTCTATACCGTGTCTGATGTTTCCGGGATTGTTATTTCTTATTCCTCTACTCATTAAATGTTTTTTCTATATCAGATGGTTTAGATTTTTTTATATCTTCTGGTTTATATCTTTCTTCAAAGTTTTCTCTTCCTATGGCTTCACCTTCTTCTCTTTTTCTAGTTTTACTTTCTATTGTTTCTCTAAGTACTATTCTTCTAAGCTGAGGACCTCTATATATTTGAGATGCTCTATCTGCCATTCCTACAGCTTTACTAATTGATATATTAAGTGCTTTAAGAGCTATTTTTCCTGCTTCTAATCCTTTTTGTTTAATTATAGGTGTTAAGTAATCTACAATTTTATCCCAATCTTTAATCATAGGGCCTATTTCTTTAATAGGATAACTTGCAACAAATTGTTCACCAAGTAAATCACTAACAAATTTTTCTCCACCAAAAGCTCCTAACTTTGTATATGAAGAGTAATAAACCATATCATTAAAAAATTTATTGAGTTCTTTTTCTTTAGATTCAATTTGTCCAAAATTTCCAGACATTTTTGTAACTGCATCTAATGCTTCTTCGTTTATTTTAATATTAATTTTACCATCGTCATATTCAATACCTTCAAAACCTACTATACTTTCAATTTGTTTAAGGCTTTTTTCAGCTGCTGAATTGTATATATTAAAACCTAAATCTCCAAGTTGTTTTTGTTGATCTTTAGGAAGACTTTCTACAAGTGATTTAAAAACAGGGTCACTGTATTGCTTACGTATAGTTTCGTAATTGTCAGGAGATAATTCACCTTTTAAATGTGCTTGGTAAATTGGTGATTGAAAAGAAAAAAGTGTTTTTAATCTATCTTCTTGTTTTAAACCTGTACTTTTTAATAACTGATTAGTTGCTTTAAGACTAACATTTACAGCAGTTTCAAGTTGTTCATTAGTTTCGTATTCTGGCCCATATCCTAAATTAGTTACTTTTTTAGGATCTAAACCAAAAATAACTCTCATTTCTTTTTCTATTTGAGATCCAGAATCTTGCTTTAAATCAGGAGTTATTTTAAGTAGTACTTTATTAAGCATAAGCTTTGCAATTTCTGGAGGATAATTTTCACTTATACCTGTTATAAGAGGAGCAACTCGTCTAAACTGTTGATGAGTTAATTCTTTATCTATTTTAGATACCGATTCTAAACTTTTAACTATTCCAAGAGGGGTTGTACCTTCTCCTCCTGTTAAAAGTTGCCTGTACATAGCAACTTGATTATCTATAAACTGATTAAAAGTTTCTTGATCTTTACCCCTCCAACTATTAGCAATAATATTTTTTTCTTTTATAATAAAATTTTGTAAAAATGTATCTAATTGAGGAAGAACATCAGTTTCTCCATCTTTTATACGTTGTAATGCACTACGAACAGTAGTACTTAATTGTGTTGATACTTTACCACGAATATCATTAAAAACAGCATTTGCTCCTCCTTTAAGATATGCTTCTGAGTTTTCACCCGGAGCTATTGGTATACCAGCGTTTTTATTTTGTTGTTCATATCCTTCTCTTTCTGCTATTTGGGTCATTCTTTTTGAAGCAAGAATTCTTGTTGCTTCCATATCAATATTATTATTACTATCGTATACATAAGCATTTGTATTTTCTATTATTTTTTCTTCTGCTTTTCTTATGTTTTCTTCTTCTCTTGCTCGTTCTTCCATTAAAGATTTACGAGGAGTAATTCCAAGTTTTTCTTTTCTTTGTTCTAAGTAACTTGTAAAACCGGGGTTGGCTAATTCAATTTCTTTAACTTTATTTTTTAAAATTAAATTATAACGTGTTTGAGTTGTTTTACCTTGATCTTTAACAATATTTGTTTTGCTTTCAGTTTCTTCATAGCTTTTAAAAGCTTCTTCAAAAGCTTCATTACGTGCTTCTATTAAAGAAGAGTCAATACTAGCTTGAGCAACGTCTGTTCCAAAAGTTACACCTCCTACTAAAGCTGTTTTAGCAAGACTAGTTATACCTTCTGTAAGAGCTTTATTACTTTGTTCAGTAGCTCTACCACTTGCCTCTACTCTTGAGTAGTCTCTAGCCTCTGATACTGTTCCTGTAAAACCAGTTGCCATTTATTCTCTCCTTAAATTCAGCATACTATTAACATATTCTGATCCAAAAAATTTATAAAGTCTTTGTATACTTTCTTGTGTTGTTTCTTTAGTCATATTTTTAAGAGCATTACCAGTAGCGGTGTTCCATGCTTTAATAATATGGGGTTTTTCTTGTGCATAATACAAGTCACGAAGACGTTGAGCTTTTCTTGACAGTCTTGCTGCTTTATCTTTATCATCAGTAATAAGCATATCACGAATATAACCAGAAAATTGAGCAGCATCTTTACTTATTTCTTTTTGAAGGTCTCCCATTTTAAGAGTGCTTTCATACACTTCTTTACTTAACCTTGGAGGAAGACCTAAACCAGTCATCATAACATCAAATGAACTGTAATTTTTTCTATCAAGAAACTTACCAGATTTAGTCATAAGTATACTTTCTTGATGCATACGCCAAGCTTTATGTATTCTAGAAGGATTAGGTAAATCTAAAAATAATTCTTTTGCTAAGTCAAAAGCTTCTTCAGGTACATCTTTAGATAAACTTAAAGTTCCTTCTTTTAATCCTTTAATTAATAAAGAAGATCCCATAGTTTCAGCCCAATCACCAACTAAAGCTCTAGAAGGACCACCAAGAAGTTCACTAGAAGGAACAGATTCATCAGTAAAAGCTGCTTTCCATATTTTTTGCATAATGTTATTATCTAAAGGTTGAAGTCGGCTAATATCTTGTCCTTCAAAAATTTGTCCAACATAACCGTCAGAAAGTTTTCTACGTAATTCTGGTGTTAAACGTTCACCAGTTGCTTCATAATGAAAATCAGACATATAATCAACAACAGTATCAATACCAAGACCAGCAGTACCATAAGCTAAACCAATACCTGTTAACCAACGTACTTTTTCTCCTTTACTAAAGCCTCCGCTTTGTTCTAAAATTTGCTCAGCTACTCTAATAGGATGAGTAGCAAACTGCATAGGAATAGACATAGGACCGTTTTGATAAGCAGCCCTTGAAGAAGATTTCATATTACCTGAAAAAGTTTCTGCTCTATTAAGAACACGACCTAACTCATCTCCTTTAGGTCTTGTACCGTATTTGTTAAAATGTTCAAGCCATGAAATAGTAAAACCTAAAGTTTGGTTAAGACGTTCTCCTTCTTTAAAAGGAACAAGACCAACATCAAGTGCTCTATTAGCAAAACTTATTAATTTATTATTATAAATAATGTTACCATCAAAAGGATTATCAAGTTGTGCCTGAGTACCCCCAACAATATCTACTCCACTGCTTTTCATATCTTCAATAAGCATCCTAACTTCTTTTGTTTTCAACATTTTTCTGCCAGTAGGAACTGCAATTGTTGATATAATAGATGAAAGATGATCAATAGCTGAAGGGTTGTCAAGTTGTGCTGCCATACGTAAAGGTAAAAGCATAGCTAATGCTTGAGGCCCTAAACGTGGAGCTACACTTAGTACAGCAGGAGTCATAGATAACTGTAATCCTATTTGTGAAGCATCTAACATACCTAAAAAAGTTTTAAATGTTAATGCTCTAACAGCAGAAATACCTTGGTTGTCAACAACTTTAAGTAAACCATTAGCTCCAATTTTAGACATTGCACTATTATCAGCATCCATTACATATTGAGCTAATTCATATTTAAACCTATCTACTTTTCTAGCTTCTTTTGATTTAGCATGGACAATACGGTCAAGTCCTTCTCTAGAACGACTAGCCATTTCTCTTACCTTCATAGGAGTATCATCTTTAAATGTACCATGATGGTAATGATACCAATCAGGACGCATAATATCACCATCATTAAGAAAAGGTTTGTAAGTTTCTACCCAGTTTCTAATATTTCTACTTTTATAATCAGAAAAAGCTCTAGTATTTATAACATGAGCTATAGATTTTTCTAAAGATTCTGTATAGTTTAAAACAGGAGCAAGTTCTCCATCAGGATTTTTAAGGTGATCTCCTCTAGCTGAATAATATAATCTACCTCTGTCTATATATTTTCTTGCTGATTCAGACATATTCATAATATCAGGATCAAGATCTATAGCGTCTGGATTGTTTATAAATTGATCTTGAGTAGAGGTTCCGGGTTTAAAGTTAAGAGGTCTTGTTCCTTTATCAGCCCATGCTTCAAAAGGTGTACGTTCAATTTCACCAGATTCAATAGCTTCTTCAAATTCATCAAAAGAAGCATACCTTGTACGTGCATTAATAATGTTAGTAGCTTCAGTAATAGGATCAGTTCCTTTTACTGCTGACGATGTAGGACCAACATCTCCATCATCAAAACCATAACCTGCTTTTTTATATTTTTCGCCTCTTAAAAAAGCTCCTAAAGCTTCGTTATAATCTTTAGCTACTTTTACTGCTTGCTTTTCAGAACCTACATTATAATGTGTTCTATATTTTGTTAAAGTAGAACTTCCTTTTATGTCTTTTACAACAGGTTGTTTTATAAAAATAGGAGTTTCATACTCACGATGGGGACCATCAAAATGATTAAGTACTCTTGCTCTAATAGCTGTTTGATTAACATTTTTTTTGTTAGCTACAATATATTTAGCCATACCAAATTCTGTTTCAACAGGTTGAAGGTATTTAATAAGAATAAGATTGTCATCATCAGTTAATTTTTGTAAAATTTTAGTTGAACTTGATCCTTCTTTATAAAGTTTTCCTGTTGTAGCATCTAAAATAGAATGATTTTTAGAATTTTTTCTGTCAAATGCAGGAATAACTTTACCAATTGTAGGGTCTTCTCTTACACCTTTAACACCTAATTCTATATAACCTTTATTTACAAACTCTGATCTTATAGAAAAGTTTATAACGTACTCATCAGCTTGGTGTAGTTGAATAGTACCACCGTAGGCAGCTATTTCTTTATCAGTAGGTTTACGATTATAATTAGATAAGTAAAAATTATTTACTTCATCATTTGTTAACCATCTACCATTATTAGTTTGTTGAGTGTGTTGCATAATTGCTTCAAAACTTCTTCTAGAATTTTTTGGAAGAGTTGAAAAGATTTTTGTAGTTGTTTTAAAAATATCATTAAGTTTAGCTAAAGCATTTGTACCTTGAATACCTCCTTCAGCTAAACGAGGTTGATGTTTTAAAACAATTTTATTACCAGCTAAACCTCTAGGACCAAAATACTTCCAAGGTAAAGGCCATATTCTGTTTGAATCTGTAACCATAGGTTCAAGAATACTTTCTCCTGTTTTAAGATTAAACGTTGGAAGATCTCGTTTAACTTCTACAAAGTATAAACCATCATTTTTAACAACATTAAAAAATCCCGGCATAATGCCCATACGTTCACCACCAGCTTTTGCAGCTTTTTCACTAGTAAACGCAGAAGTGCCTTTTTTACCTGTACCTAGTATAAATGGAACACGCCCTGCAGAATCAGGTTCTCCAACATCTGCAATAGTAACTCTAGGAAGAGAATTTTTTACTTCTTTTGTTAATTGTTCTAAAGCTGAAGCTGCTTCTTTATCACTTAAAAAAGATTGTCCTTTAACTGTTCTAATAGCTTGTAACTGTTGAGCTTGTTCTTCTAAAACTTGAGAAGCTGCTCCTGATGTACTATTACGATAAGCCCCACCTGATGAAGGAATTACATTTTCTATAAGATCTTCTTCTTCTTCAAGAGTTAATTTATCTCCTGCTGCTTTTTTACCAGAAAGTTCTTCAGTTTGATCAACAGACATTTTAGGATTGTTTGCTGTTTTAGAAATCTTACTAATTCTTGCCATTTTAGGTAACTGAGACAAAGCTCTAATTGTTCCATACACACCTAAAACATCAGCAACTTCAAAAGCTGTACGTAAACTTGCTTCTCCACCAGTAATACTTAAAGATTCTAAAAAATCAAACTTAAGAATATCAGGAAGCCATTCAGCTTTTTCTAATTTTTCTTCAATATCTTCTAATACTTTTACAGGATCTTGTGAATTATAAAATTTTGAAGAATCTTTTTCAAGTGCTGATCCAAGAGTTTCTATATTTCTTTCACCTGCAATAAATTGAGTAGCTGTATCAAGAAAAGGAATAGCTACCATAGATACAACTTCAGCTACATTAGAAGATATACCTTTATCTGAAATTATTTTAGCATATTTAACACGCATATTGTCTAATTTAAGAAGAGCAGCAGATAAGTTAGTTGATTGTTCTAAACCTGTACGCTCAGAAACATCTATATCTGTTGATAATTCTTCTGTGTCTATTACAGCTGCTCTAACAGGGTCTGTAAAGCTTCCATCAACTATAGCTTTACCTGTTTCTTCTTCAAAAATACTTCTGTAACGTGCTTTAAATCTTTCATTTTCTTGATCTGAAATAGCTTGAAAAAACTCTTGAGTAGATACTGTAGGATTTTTAGTTTCATTTAAAACAAGAGCATCAAAATCTCTTGTAGCTTTTTGAACAGCTAAAGTTTGCCGTGCTTCTAGTTCTCTACCACCATGAGTCATTTGTAGCCAAGTTGTAAAATCTTTAGCATCAGCACCGTTAATACTTGTATCAGCTATATGAGCCATAGTAGCTAATCGCATCATTTTATCATCAGGCTCAGCAGGAACCTGTTCAACAGGCGTAATGCTAAGACCTTTTGTATTAAGATCAGGTAAATCCATTAAGCTATTCCAAGTTGTTTAGCAAGTTTAGTAACACCTACACGATTATCAAAAATAGTACCTGAAAAAGAAGCTACTGAATTAAAAATATTACCAAGGTTTTGTGCTTGAACACCTTGATTACCAAATATAGTAGCTTGACCCATTTCATTACGTGCTGCAAAAGTAAGACTTTGTGCTCTTTGAAGATAATTAAATCCAGAAGCTGTTTGAGTAATAAAGCTACCTGCTCCACCTTGTATACCTGAGCCTACAACGTTTTGTGCTTGAGCGTTTGAAATAGCTTTTGCTCTTTTAATACGCCCTTCTCTAATTAATGAAATAGTTTGTCTACGTACTGCAAGATCATTCTTTTTTTGTAAAAGTTTATTTGCTCTTTCTCTGGCTTCTGCAGCTTTTGTAGAAGCTTTTGCAGCTTTATTAGACTGATATATTCCTGCAGCAGTAGCTCCAGCTGATAAAAGAAGAGAACCTGCTGCTAATAAAGTACCAAAGTTCCACATTTTACATACTCCTTAAGGCTGAGTAGTAGCTGAATAAACCACTACCCAACCAAACAAATTAAAGTCTTTACCTGACTCACTCGTAAACCTGAGATGTAGACTCTGACCACCACCTCTTACTTTATTACGAGTAACAACAACAGGAAACCCATCATTAAAATCTAGATTACCATTGGCTGTGTCGTTATACGTGCCATGTCCTCTTCTGTATATCTGTTGAGTTCTTCCAAATCTGGATGAGTTAGAGTTATCTGCAAACTGCCATCTGGCTTGCATAAAGCATGATGAATCATTCTGAACTGTGAAGCCCCCTGATCCATCACTTACATAACCTGTCTCAGTTCTTTTAGAGTACACATAGATATACGGAGATTGTTTAGTATTCATTATATCTCCTTCAACCAGATAGCCTGTGTCAAAGAAAGATGTATAATCAATTCCTGTTGAGTCTTTACTTACCCAGTCTTTATAATTATTATTATTAAATAATGAGTATGACCATTCAGAGTTTGAACCTACTGGTACAGGAGTAAAGAACTTGGTTTGTATTTCTCCAGCTGATACGTT
>Ga0181413_1000313_pt1 | contig 15031 bp, 15 predicted proteins | sample 36SPOviralmetaG_FD_130111 | JGI IMG/M metagenome (GOLD analysis project Ga0181413, IMG submission 130111) | Marine viral communities from the oligotrophic San Pedro Time Series (SPOT) site, San Pedro Channel, CA, USA - 36 SPOT_SRF_2012-09-28 | ecosystem: Environmental > Aquatic > Marine > Strait... | reverse complement strand
CTTGATCGAGAAGGGAGCTGACGTGAATGCCAAGTACGTCGGTGCCTGTGGCGTTACCCCTCTTCACGTGAGCGCTCTGAAGGAACAACTGGAGATCGCGCGAGCCTTGATCGAGAAGGGAGCTGACGTGAATGCCAAGGAGGACGATGGCGGGACCCCTCTACACTGGTGCGCTGAGAGGGGACACCTGGAGATCGCGCGAGCCCTGATCGAGAAGGGAGCTGACGTGAATGCCAAGACGGACGTTGCCTGGACCCCTCTACACTGGTGCGCTATGAATGGACACCTGAATGTCGCGCGAGCCCTGATCGAGGGGGGAGCTGACGTGAATGCCAAGAGTAAGAATGGACGGACCCCTCTTCACGTGAGCGCTGAGGAGGGACACCTGGAGGTCGCGCGAGCCTTGATCGAGAAGGGAGCTGACGTGAATGCCAAGTACGTCGGTGCCTGTGGCGTTACCCCTCTACACTTGAGCGCTGGTGGGGGACACCTGGAGATCGCGCGAGCCCTGATCGAGAAGGGGGCTGACGTGAATGCCAAGGAGGACAAAGGCTATACCCCTCTACACCAGAGCGCATCGAATGGAAACCTGGAGATCGCGCGAGCCCTGATCGAGAAGGGAGCTGACGTGAATGCCAAGGACAACCATGGCCGGACCCCTCTTCACGTGAGCGCTGTGGAGGAACACCTGGACGTCGCGCGAGTCTTGATAAAAGCCGGATCAAATTTTGACGGGCTCTCGAGTGACCAGGTTGCCGATTTGCTCAGGAAGATCATATAATGCAGCATGCGGTGCTGCGCACCTTGCGTCTACGACGCCGCGTTTGATCGCTAAAAATAGCTCATTTAGTTGATAAATAGCACATTGATAAAAAATGAAAAACTATATTTTTTTTCAAAAGTTTATTAAAGCCATAGTTTCGCGTTTCATATTTTAATTTAAAAGAATTATATTTAAGTAATGTTGGAATTGTTTTGGCAATACCCGGTCATAACGGAGAAAACGTTCTTCCTTCAAAATTCGTCGAACGAGTGTTATGTCGCATTCCCATGGGCAACGATTATCGATAAACGGATGAATTTAAACATCATCCGACAGGCTCTAGAGAAGAAGATCGATCGGGGTAAGTTCAATATCACATGCTGTCAACACGTACTCTTCAAGCAGTTGATCCCTTTTTTTAAAGACATCGGTATTAAAGTTTTGTACACCCCGCACAAAATAAAAAATGAAGACGTACTAAATGGCATCATAATTAAACCTTGCCCGTTATATGCCGTAAACATTGAAGACGAAAGAAAGAATCAGTGTTTCAAGAATTTAGATTTGATGAACCGCCCAACGAAATATTTATACAGTTTTCAGGGGGCGTATCAGGACACGTATATTTCAGACATTCGAAAGCAGATTTTCAGACTGCAAGAAGAAGGCACGGGCATGGGACTGAAAGTAAAGCCGGATGATGTGTATATAAAAAATATTGGTTGGTGGCATTTCAATAACACAGTATATTCTGAATTACAGAACAAGAAGGGTGAAATTGACCAGACCACGATCCACATAAAACATACGGAAGAGTACAACAACCTTCTCATCGAATCTACTTTTAGCCTATGTCCTTCCGGATCGGGTCCGAATTCGATAAGATTTTGGGAAGCGTTGGCAGTAGGAAGTATTCCGATATTGCTGTCAGATACTCTTGATTTGCCCTCCCACCCACTATGGTCCAGGGCAATAGTCAGGATACCAGAGCAACAAATCAATTATTTGGACATATATCTGCGAAACATGAGCAAAAACGAAATCATGGCGAGGCGAAAGAATTGCATGGACATTTACAAATACTTCAAAGACAATTTTATAAATCCGAGGTATGACGGCGAATTTAGCGAAAAGTATGGAACGTACATGATACATTACTGTACATCCTCCTACGAAATAAGGGACTTTGGAAATGTCGGTAGATATGACCATCACTTGAAGACTGTATTCAAAAATAGGCGATATTTCAAAGCACCTGATCAAAAAGGTATGATGCTGCAGTATTCTGAGCATTTGAAGAATTTAGGGAAATGTGTCACGTTCGTAACTGACAACCACATGGCATGCGATATCCCGAATGACTATAAGGTATTCGTAGTTCATCACGGTTGCGCTCGAAAGACGGCAGAGAATGATCCATCCTGGGATAAACAGTGGCGCGAATTTTGCATTTCAGGGCAGGATCGCTTGATTGAACACAGGGACCCAAACACTACCGAAATGATATCACTTTCTCGGGAAATTCAACAAGATTTCAAAAGATTTTACGGCACCGAATACGATAAATTCAGAAACCATCTGATCTGCAATACTTCTGATTTCGATGAAAAGAAGGTCAAGATCTATTCGCCAATCAACGAACGCAGAACGATCCAGGTTCTTGTCGGGGGGAAAAAGGGCGACGTTAATAAACTCAAACGTAGTGACATGTCTAGCCAATATAGTTTCAACGAGTTGGAAGTTTTCGGGCAAACATTCAGGAGCGTGCAGATATACAATGAGGTTAAACAGAACGTTTATTTGACCAACGACGTATTCATTCAAATTTTGAATGACGAGGTATCTTCTTATGACGCTTTAGACGCGGCAATATGTGGATTAGTGGTTATTTCAACGCCGGTTGGTATTTTCAGTGAAGTGCCGGACGACTGTTTCGTCAAAATCGACGTTCAAAAACGTTACGACATGGATCATGTGAAGAACGCTTTAGCCATAGCTTGGAGCAATAGGATCGTGCTGTCGAAGAATTTGAAAAATTGGTATCAGGACAACTACTCATTCAAACATTGGGAAAATCGAATGGTGAAAATATTTGGCTGACATAACTGACATACGATAAAACCACTTAGAAAAATAGAAGGTATTATAAATAAAAAGTACTATGGAGCAATCCCGTGGAAGTGTAAAGGATATTATATTATTGAATCTTCTACTTTTGAAGAAGGAGGCCGTCCCATTTAAGCGAAAATTCTACGAGAGCTCTATATCGGCGATAAGCAATATGTCGCTCGAAGAAATATTGGCTCGCAGAACGTTCGTTGATGTCAAAGGCATCGGAGAAAAAATCAGTTCAAAAATTATCCACATTCGCGACAATGGACGAAATCTGGAAGAGGTTGACAACATAATTCAACGTGATGACGGATTCAACATATGTTCCATCTATGGGATCGGCCCTGCGGCGAAAAAGAAAATAATTGACAAACATGGACCATTGAGGGATATAAATCATCTGCGACAATTGGACAAGAAACATGACTTTCTTACGACTGCGCAGAAAATAGGGGTGAGATACTTTGCAGACATCGAAAAGCCTATTCCCAGACCCGAAATGATAGCACACGATGATTTTATCGCGGAACATACCGACGCTATATTTCCCAAAATGTCCTACAACATAGCCGGAAGTTACCGCAGAGGTTCTGAATCGAGTGGTGACATAGACGTGTTGATTCACACGAGTGACGACTGTGATATTAATAGGACGTTCAAGGAATACGTAAACTCACTGAAAAACATAGGGTATGTTATCGAGGATTTGGCGTTTGGCGAGAAGAAATTCATGGGGTTGTGTCAATTGCCCGGAAGCAAGACGACGAGAAGAATTGACGTCCTCATCACGGACGAGCGTGAGTATTATTTCGCGTTGATGTATTTCACGGGAAATGACGCGTTCAACAAAGAAATGCGCGCGCATGCCATTGAGGAAGGTTATTCTCTCAACGAGAAGGGCTTAACTGAATTATCTACGAAGACAAGTGTGAACGGAGAATTTAACTCAGAGAAATCCATTTTCGATTTTCTGGGTTTGAAATTTGTATCTCCACAAAATCGAAAAATTGGCGCGATAGAAAAACTGTAGAATATTTTTTTCTTTTGAAATTCTATAAATTGGCAGATGGAAACACTTTACAAATACGACCTTAGCATTCGTGACGCTAAGCGGATGAATTTGAAAGAACGGGCACCTCGTATACTGCCATTTGAAATAACGCGCATGCCGATTCAAGATATAATTGAAAAAATAACTAATCCGGTCGAGACAGGAGTTTATCTTCAATGCAAGGTACATTTAGACGAGAATCATATGATGTACGCAAAGTTCATGCCATACATAAACAGTTTTTCCAAAATAGCTTCTCTTCCACCTCCGTTAGATGTAGTGCTGAGATTCGGTTCTTGTCCGCAGAGGATTCTACCCCACTTCGACGCATTGGACAATTATCTCGTTCAATTGGTTGGCAAGAAGCACGTGCTTCTCTTCGACTTTGACGGAGATAAAGACGGTAAGGTACAATTTATGAAAGATGTGCAGTATTTAAAAATGGAAGGTTTAAAGACAGAATTGAAGCGAAGGAAAATACCCTATACAGAGAAGGTCTTGAAGCCGAACCAGTTTGTGCACATAAAGCCGGGAAAATTCCATTATATTGAAAATCTCGAAGGATCCGGCTACACGGTTTCGCTTAATATGTACTACGGAGAAGACGAGGCACTCGGAGAAGATTGGATTTACGCATGGCATATGGGAGAGGAAATATGAAAACAAAATTTTCTAGACGAGGGAACTTCATCTAGTTCATCCCAAGTGTGTAACGAGCCTAATGCCTTTCCATCCCCAGGCGGAAGGGCCATTGATTTTGTAACCTCTTCCATACAATCTGCAGACGCTCTTTTTTAAGCTTTCTACTCTGATTCGGAATTTGTTATGCGATCCCCAACGGTGGCAATAGTCCTTGTACTCGTTGAAAATATCGATCAAAGTGAGAGACTCTTCACCTTCAGATGGGTCAGTTCTTTCGATCCAGCCTTCGACGAATTCGGCGTATTCGTCGTTACCGCGTTGATAATCAAGAGTTGCATCGGTAACATCTTGTGGCTCTACTATTGGCGCATCCTTAAACTTGTTGTGATAGTGAATTAACAAAGACATAAATGGAATTTTCCACTCGGGCCATTTTTTATCAAGTTCGTAATCGATCTTAAATTCGTTCGGGTTTGCGGGATTGGGTTTCGTCACGAAACTTGAATCGAATGTGATTTTTCGCACGCGGCGCCAAGTACCTCCATCATCAGGTGGCAAGAAGGGCAGTTGATTGCAAATGAAAATAACCTGGAACTGCGGCTTAAAACTGTCAGCTTCTTTGTAGAGTCCTCTGACTTGAATTTTGTCATTTCCTGATATTTCCTTCATCAGACCGGCGTTGACTCTTTCGTTTTCTTCGGGTTCTTGAAAGACAACGAACCTGCGGCCGATGGCTTTAACCATTTCCGGGCTAGCGCTGTTTGAAGCAGCTCTTTTCTGGGTGATGTAACTGACAGAGATATTTGCTGCATATTCGCCCATGCATTGCTCAAGTAGTGAATATAATTTAGATTTTCCGTTACCACCCTCACCTGTCCAGAAGTACACTTTCTCTTCTCTGTTAGATCCGTGTAATGAATTTGCTATTGTTCGAAGTATGTATTCTCTCTTATTTTTTTCTGGCTGAATTTCGTAGAGGAATTTTTCAATTTCTCTGAAAACGGGGTCGTTAGGGTTGTATTCGACGTAATCAATATTAGTCGAAAGTGAAATACAATCTTCGGGGCGACCCTCGCGGAATTCGGATTCATCTAAATCATAAACTCCGTTGTTGAAACAAAGTAAATTCGGTTTGGAGTCCAATGAATCTTGAAAATCTTCGAGTACAGCTTGTTCGTGAAAAACGTCTGCGCAAGTTTTCATCATTTTTGACTTATAATTAGTGGACTTGAAGTTTTTGAGAATCATGGATTTGGTTTTGTAAACTTCAATTTTAGAGAGTTCCAGTTTGGAAGAAGACGGATAGTTCACTCTAAGCCATTCGTCGAGATATTCTTTGTACATTTCGTACATTTTGGTAGACATATCATTACGAAGTGTATATGCAGATTCGCACTTGTTCCATTTATGGCCTTCGAAATGATACCAGACGTCTTGTTTTATTTGTACACACCTGTAGAAGTGTTGATAATAGTGTTTAATAACTTGTGCGACGTCCCAATCCAGACCAGTATCCATGCTATTTGTCAAAAGTGCACGTCCGCTTCTGGACAAAATTTTTTCATACATGACTGGGTCATCAGTTTTGGCCCACAGATGCAGTGATTTTATTCCCAATCCACCCTCTTTCATTTGGTTCCACAATAATTCACATTCGCCAGTCATGTATTTATCAGATTGCCTACTGAATTCGACCCAATCTTCTAACAAGTTGCTGTCGACGTTTCGTAGACACCACCCCACCCGGATCCAACTGTCGTACGATTCGGCTCTTTTAGGCGACAGTATACCTATGAATTCCCTAATCAATTCTATATCTTCGCATTCCTTTAAACTGTCATTTGTTGTGTTCTGCAAGGCGGATCGAAGGGCAATTTTTTTTCTTTCGTCATCTGCGGCGTACTTTTCGAGATTGTATACTTCTTCCTGCTTTTCAATTTTAATTGGATTCGCGTTATATTTGTTTCTAATAGAGAGTTCTATAACGAGCTGGTCGTCGTCGGGGACTTCGCACTCGTATAATTCTCCAGATGAATTGTATTTATACATGGAAGTCACGACATATGGTTTACTTTTTGGCTTAGCACTGCCATACATGAGCCAATTATTATTATTGATAACTGCCTCATCGAATATGTCTTCTGGAGAATTTTTGAAATTGCACTCTTCAAACACTTTCGCAACCGAATCAATAGTCAAATCCCTTACTTTCAGCTGTATTTCAGGATTTGTTACCACATTTGATATGATAATATGAACACCGTCTTTGATTATATGCTTGTCATCATCATATCTGGGCGACACCTTTTCCATGATGAAAATGCGAGGTTCTTCTGGAAACTCGACATACTTTGTCAACACTTTCAAATATGAACTGATGAAATCTTTGAGATGCGTTTGCGTGTACATTCGTCGTATTTCAGCAGAACACTTCTCGTATCGAAAGTCAAAGTCAATCAAAACAGGCGATATATCATTGTGTTTCTCGGTTATGTGCATATTGCGGCCCGACAAAATATCGCATGTATATTTGCTCATGAAGTTATCCATTTCTTCGAAGGGAATATAGTATGATCCTGGTGGATTTCCCATGCTGGTATGTGTCGAATCGTCACCTTTTAATACTTTGAACCTCTTCAAATATTCCACAATATCTTCCGACATATCCGCCTATATATATTCTTCTTGATTTTTTTTTAAATCATTTTTCCCTAATTTTCACAACCATCGTAATTTTCATGGTCGGTGACTCATCTTTGAACCCTTTTCTTGGATTTCCCGCATTTCACTGCATTTTTACGCGAACGCACTCGCCGTCGTTCTTCAGGAGGATATGATAAGGTACGAAGTATTTAAACAAGGCCGGGTTCGATGTGCACCACTTACCAACATCATATCGCATGGGGACAAAGATAGCTTGGCGCTCATATCAGACGCGGTCCGGTTGGCGCTATCACTCGGCGTTCCCGGAACAGAGCGAGATGGTGAGAACAGCTATACATACATGAGTGTATGCGGGCATTGTCTGGGAAACATCAGAGGGCAATGTTGTGTGACATGTAGAATGATCGAGAATATGTCTCGCAAAGCATTATCCAAAGCACAACGCGTCTCGGATATCAGTAGTGAATGCGAAGCAGGTGATGTCTTTTTGACAGCTGCCTTGATATTTGGTTTCATGAAAGTTCAGTATGGTTGGTCAACAAATTCTTGGGTTGGCGACGTTTTGAAAGACTTTGACCAAATTAAATTGGAACAATTATATCAAGAACTGGGCTGTTTGAACCCTAACGGCGCCATTTTGGAGCATTCTATGATATCAGTTGGTGACAACGTGTGTGTATGGGCTCCTTCATTGACAAAACGCTTATTCAACGATAAAATCTCAACATTCGTGTCTTCATATACCCCCGCGAATGGCATTGATATTAACGTATATTTTTCGGACAACGAAGTGGCTCTCCTTGATAATATGCTAGGAAACATGGAGCCAACGATCGATATAACCGACCATGATAAAACATGCACAAGTCTAGGCCTTCCGGTAAAATTTGGCCAGTCCGACGCGCATGTGGTCATTGAAGATAACCATCCCAGGCCCACGACATTCAATATGATGCACAGAGGATACCATTTCAGAAACTTCATGAGCAATGCCGTATTACTTCCGGTTAAAAGACAATTCAAGAATCCGGTCCACCAAATATTCTTGCTTGATTATTCACAAATGAATTTCGAATTCAGATTCGATACGACGACATATGAACCGAAGAGAATGATATCGGACTTACTCTTCCATGAGCAATTTCTAAATTTCGTCAAAAGCACAGTTCCTTCACATATAGATTCGTTGGAAGACGCTTTCGCATTTATTAACAAGAACTTACTTATTGACTGTTGAAAAAAATGTTATAACTAAACATGAGTAACGTTGAAGCGTGCATTCAATCATGTCTTCAATATGCAAATTATTTCGACGTAGCATTGATTCTGCATCAGCTTTACAAAGGCACATATGTTGTGACCAATATAAAGAAAAAAACTTGGTTCTCTTTCCACGATAATGTTTGGGAAGAGAGGGAAATTGGGCCGTACACGGAGTTATCCACTACAGTCTTGACCATATTTAAAGATAAAATCAAATCTTTGAAAAAAAGTAGGCGAAAGGACCACATTCTGAATTGCGAAAAAATTATACAGATGCTCGGGAATCCTACTGAAAAAGAATATATTTGCCAGGAATGTCTATACATATTTTATGACAGCAACTTCATGAAAACATTGGACTCTAATTCTAAATTGATTCCTTTCAAAAATGGCGTCCTCTCGCTAGATTCAAATTCATTTCGTGTCGGTAATTCAACCGATTTTCTTTCAATATATATAAACGACAATTACACGCAACCTATATCAAGTGCAGAAGCAAGAAATATGGACAAATTAATAAAGGATTTTGTCATATTCCGTCAAAAACATATTCGTAAACGATTAGATGATATGAATCAAATATACTTCTCCTCTAATACTTGAACTTCACTCGCAGTAATTACCGGTTCATCGGCTTCATTCACGGTCTTCTCCAACAGACAGTCATCCTCACCAACATCATAGTTCATTTCACGCAGTAAACTGATGTACTCTCGCAGGAGGCACTTCAAAATATCTTCACCAGCTTCGTCGCACAATGAATCCAGCTTACTCCTACCGAAGTAGATTAGCAGTGTTCTACGCAAATCTGAACACAGAGTGGAGCTCTCTTTGTATTCTTTGAACACGTTGTTTTTAAACCTACTCGGCGCCATGAATACTCTGTGCTTCCGAATGTTCTCGGAAATCCATGTAGGGCTTTCCTTCGTCACATGCGAAACATCTCGCACAAAGTTGCTTAAACCGTTAAAATTCACTAGGATTACCATATTTAAAGGTGATAATTGGATTGGTGGATAAACTATATTTTATGAAGTTTCATCGTAATTTTTGAAAACCCGGTTTTTGCGTTTCTTTTTGTGATTTGTTGTCATCTTTTTCGACGACGCGGCGATTTTGTTCTTTTAACTTGTTCATTAAGTATGAATTTCCCAGTACAATCATTGCCTCGAAAGCGATATTATCCATAATTGATTTTGACACACTTAATGTAAATGTCTATATATTCGGATATACTTACATTGAATCAAAAGTCAGTCGTCTTCTTCTTGTCCACTATTTTTATTTTTTATTTTTGAAGTTACATTATTGATGAACAAAATCAAAAGGATGTACACGTACAGTATTGCAATTTGCCCGCATCCAATACCCACGTCGTATGAAATGTTAAGCAGACTGTATTCGTCAAATTTATAGAAAGATAGTCCATGTATGGCAACTCCGAGAAACATAGCATGTGCGTACATGTTAACTTGTGATGACCAATCAATGCAAAAGTACGACAATAAGGTACATACGAATGAATGGTGAAAATGGTACATTATATCATCGGTACCACTGAATAACAATCCATATGATACAATATAGTATGAAGAGTACAAGATGACATAACAAGTTGCAATTTTCTTCCTAGCCACATTCCAAATCATAAAAGGGACCATTATTCCAACCCATGCGCATGTTATAAAGACGGTACTTTTGGTATAAGTCATATCGGAATCGTACGAGAATTGGAACGGGCGCATGGTTTCCATGTAGGTGAATGCTAATGCAGAAGCGTGTGACACAATCCAATAATTTACACCAATTTCACGATCCATAATCGCACCAAATAGGCAATGAATTATGGCAACTGCCTTGACAAAATCGTTTGCAAACGTCTGTAGTGTATCCATATGTTCTGTGCGTGCGCATGTTTCGAACACTTTTTCATCATTCCATCTGGTCGGCATCGACAACTTGACTATCTGAAGTTTGCGTACACAAAGTTCATAATCTTCGGCATCATGATCTAAGAATAAGAGTTTTAGCACTTCACATAACAAATAAACGCTACCAATTACACATGCGTTTTTCAAGTATCTGGACATTTGCCATGTACCTTCCCTGGTATTTCGAAGATTTTTACCTTTTATATGATTTTTTTGTGATATTTTCACATGAAAAAATCTTGGCATTTATTGCCCGTATCAAACCAAGGATGGCACCACTTTTCGGCGCACCGTAAGACATACTCGCGCGTCCGCATTGGAACATGTGTCCCTTGTCAGCAATTATAATGGCCTTGTGCGCCGTCTAATGTTTCCAAATGATCACAAGCGATAATATAGCTGCCCCCGCAACTGATGGTATCCAGTTCATACACGACCCTTCCATCGACCGGAGGTTCGTTGTCATAATGCAGCCGTGTAAAAGTATATTGGTCGGGTGCAACGAAGGTCTTCAACCGCCCTCTAGCGCACTTCTCGAGGGCCGCGGTGAAACTTTACCTCTAAATCGAGTATGGCATTTAGAGTTCAGGACATATGCCGTTAATGTGCTGGCATCATTCACGGTTTTACATTCACTTACGTGTTTTATAGCTCCGTTTCTTTTACACTTTAACTTAGTGTTATATGTAACAGACTGCGTGAGCGTGATGCTGTCCATTTGTGTGTTGATAAATGCTGCAAAAACAAGGGTTATTACAAGTCTGAACCTGTATAGGGGGCGAATAATCTTTGGAAATGAAGCAAATTGCACCGATATGATCTACTCACTGTCTGCGGTGTTTGTCTTCACCACTCTATTGTTAAAAAGCCCGACAGATTCGTCACTGGATTACTCTTACTCTTACAGATCAATCGGGTACGTTTGTAAATTTCTCGCGATCCTTTTTATCAATACAACGAGTAAAGTTACGACTCGCTACACGAGAAACACCTTTTAATACAAACAATCTAATTCAATTTAGTCATGTACAACTCAAATACAACTCTGTAATTTATGTTTTCCTCCTTGATTTTTGTGATAAATTTCAATCTTTCATCGAACCATTCGTCAAAGTTGAAATCTTCTGGAACTGAACATCTTATTTCTTCTGAATTTTCCGGTCCTGGCAATAATCGTAAATTTGTGTAGTGAAAACACACAAGTTGATGATCTTGTCTACTTAAGTCAAAATTTGCGCAAGGTATATGATGATCAACATGACATTTTTTATCCAAACGTGTTCCGTTCAATTCAGGATTTTTTAATTGCAAAAAATTAATGATGCCATTTCCCGATTCGCCAAATAATTCCAAACTTTGTTCAGACTTATCGCCCATGCCTTTCAAAGCACGACGTAATCTGGATCTCAATCTCCCTGAAATCGCATACCCTTCATCATTTTTGCGGCGTTCTCTTGCTCGTGTCAATTTTAAGTCGTCTAGAATCATCGTAAATAGTTTTACATCTTACTATCAATACAAGTTGAACCTTTATATCACTTTTTGTGAATCCTTTAAATCAAAACATATTTAAACACTTGGAATGTTTTTATATCAACAAAAATAATTTGAATGGGGCGCTATACATTTTTTGATGATTTCCTAAAAACGGATATCATGAATCACGTTGAAGTTCTCAAGGAGATGATGAAATTGGGCGTGGAAGACGATAGGTTGTTGGTCCCTGTATTGATCAATCTCGCGAAACAAAACCAGATTTTACCCAAGCAGCCTATCTTACCTTTCTATCATAATCACCAAAACTTAAAAAAAACATCGTACGAATGGTTGAGGTTCATCGGCTTATGCAGAACCTTCGCGGACATAGTTTTAATGTTTTCGAGTGTTGCTTTCTAGATATAGAAAGAATGAGTCTCAGAATAACAAGTGCCTTTTCGATGATCACACAGATCATGATCTTCTTAGTTCTCGTTAACTACAATTTTGACAACATCGCTAATGTAAGATCCGAATGGACTGACAATGCATTGGTATTCATTATCACAATTGCGACTACTATATTCTTTGGTAAACTTGCATACCAGCAGTACAAAGGGGCGTTAGATTTTAACAATGTATTTGAAAAGGTTGGATGTAGATCAAATGAACATAAAGGGGTACTCTACGTGAATATTTTCATTAATGGATTGATCGGGTTTTGTGTGACCTTTTTCAATTTTTTCTTCCTTATTGTCTCATCTGATCCAAACGAAGCCATTCTCAACAGTTTGGCACTGTATTTCATCATCGAACTCGACGATACGCTCAAACCCGATTGGGATGAGATTCGGATAGATGACGAAATCGGTATCAACATACACGACTACATAATGGCCGGTAATGAAGATATCAGCGTTGAGATTCTCTCTGGACACTTCGACATGGAATCATTTATTCAAAGCGACGACAAGGTGTACATCCAACGTGAACAAGATATGGTAAATGTATATTGGAGAAGAGACGCATGTAATTACGAACAAATTACATTTAAAGTTTCAGGAAGTTGCTCCGCTGCATTTCTTTCCGATATCGATCACTTTTACTGCACAACAAAATTCAAGGATATTCATGATTGACAACCGTTCGCGATTGCCCACTGCACGATGTGGTGGTGCCCATTCTTCGCTGCCTCCGTTAACGTGAAAGTGGACCATGGACACCCTTTATCACGAAGCCACTTCAATACATCGATACGCCCATACTCCGCCGCTTTCTCGCACGTGCCTGGGCACCACGGGTAGCCCTTATTGTGTAGCCATTTCAGCACCTCGAAGTTCCCGTCTGCCGCAGCCATATTAAAAGCCCAAGCGTCACGCGGGCATTGTTTTTCATGCAACCACTCGAGCACACGTAGTTGACCTGACCCCGCTGCGGCCTGCATAGTCTCAGCACGACACGGGTAACCGTTTTCATGCGCCCACTTCAGGGTATCGAGGTGCCCGCCCTTCGCCGCTACCGTGCACACCTCCACGTCATAAGGGCAACCAATATCGGTCACCCACTTGAGAACGTCTAGATGGTCATTCATGGCAGCGCCTAGACACAACCGGCGGTCAATTACAAGAAGATCTCGGCTATGAAGATGCTTGAGTGTTGTCATGTATCCGAGTTTTGCAGCAGTGACTCTATCGACCTCCTCTATGGGGAGATTCGTTGCGTCCACCGCATCCCGCATCCCGCGACTCACCGAACGAAGCACCGCGAGGTCCATGGGATCAGGTATGAACTTTTGCACCAACCAGATGAGTACGTCATCCGATATCCAAGGAATTGCGACACCAACATGTGCTGCATCAAGGTCTTGCATCGAGTGATGTTGATTCACACAGGTCGGGTCGGTGCACGAATGTATGAAGGTTGGAAGGCTTCTAAGATATTTCGTATATTTTTCATGTTGTCACGATTTCAGAATCAAGTTGTTTACATTGATTCTTGAAAAATTATCTCTCCCAACCGGGTTTAAAGTTAAAAAATTCATTGTTTAAATTCATGTTATATTGATTGGGAATCAACTTTTTAATCATTTTCACACCACTGTCTGAATTTGATTTCGCTTTCGTTGATTTGGTCTCACGAAGTTTTCTGGATCCGCCAAGTACATTTTTCTCGCATTTATTGGGCCTCGTTCATTTGTTGCCAGTGCGCAAGGGCGTCGTTCGCCTGTGATTCAGTGTCGTACGCCCCGGAGAGCTGTAAATCATTACTCGGCTGTACAATCCATTTACCCCGGGATTTGATAAAATACACACCTTTCCTTGCCCTCCTCTTGTTTTTTATTTTGGTGAACGAGCTTGGGTCTCGGGTATACGACCTCAAAACTTCAATTGCTTCTTCCCGGGTTTCAAAATATGATTCAGACAAATATTTGCGTCTGTTGTTCACTGTTACAACTGGAACAAACCTCTTATCGCCTCTCTTTTCGGCGAATCCCAAATATCCCTTTCTCATAATGTTGTGCGAGGAAACTCCGACACTTATTTTATTCTTCAATGCTTGTGACAATTGTTTTTTTGCATTTCCTCCCGTGTCACAATTGTATCCATTTGGGGCTAGTGTATTCAAGACTTGTATCCAGTGTGTCTCCCTATCGTTAAGTAAAAATTTTGGGATTTCTTCAATTACTTTCCATGATAAATTATCAAAACCATATTTTTTTATGGCTTTCTTTAATAAAGTGCAATTAGAACTACTTTTTTTGTGATCTTTAATTCTATCTTTAATTGTTTGAACAGTTTGCCCGACATACTGTTTTCCTGAAGGACTCGTAGCCACATAAATCATGCTTTTTTTGAAAATATTACACATTTCATAATATTTCACAAATTATTCGGTCTACTTCGACGCAGCTATATCTAGAATCAAAGTCATTGATTCATTATTGAAAAATAATCTCCTTCGGAGGGTTTTGATCCCTCTGCCTTCCGATCCCTGTTCAATTGTTAAATTAACGATTAAGTAACAGTCGGACGCTCTACCAATTGAGCTACGAAGGATATTGTGAAGGAAGCCAACCTCCTTCACACCATCTCTACACATTTTTTGGCATGGAGTTTAAACGCGCAGGTG